>Ga0172375_10005893_pt1 | contig 17439 bp, 35 predicted proteins | sample LakKiv1m_FD_114537 | JGI IMG/M metagenome (GOLD analysis project Ga0172375, IMG submission 114537) | Freshwater microbial communities from Kabuno Bay, South-Kivu, Congo - kab_092012_11.1m | ecosystem: Environmental > Aquatic > Freshwater > Lake | place: Democratic Republic of the Congo...
GGCACAGGCTGGTGGATATGGGATGACTGCACCGAGCATAACATCCCCACCCGCCTATGCTCCTGCGGGCTGAACCTGACCGACGTCAATAGCCCTTGTCCTGGCTGTGGTCGCTAAGACTTCCCACGTGGGAACAAAAAAAAGGAGAGCGCACAAATGGATCGCAAAATGATGAGAACCCTGGAAGATGTAGCCCTGAAAGCAGTCAACAAGTACTGCACCGACAACAACCTGCCCATCGTTGCAACCTTCAACAGCGGATCATATGCGCCTGAGTACGGCAAGTTCTCTATCACCTGTGCCAACAAGAGCGCAGACACTGGTCATGTCATGGACGAAGATGCAGTATCCCTGAACCGGTGGGGCAAGTTGGTTGGACATGGCGATCTGGTCGGTTTGCAGATCGTGGTGGGTAATGAACTCTACGAGTTGGTTGGCTTCAAAACCCGCTCCAACAAGTACCCCTTCATTGCCCGGCGTCTTTCGAACGGTCTCCAGTACAAACTCGGTTGGTCTGCGGAAGAAAGCATCAAAGCAGCCGCCAAACGTCGCCTTATCAAATAGGTGCTTGCCCCTTCGGGGGCAATTTAGACCACCCGAACCGAAGGAGACCACGATGAACTTCTCATTCTTGACTGGCGATATGGACTGGAAAACCTACGGAGGCACGTTCGTCTCCAAGCGCTTGAACAACGGTGAGTTCGACTACCGGCTTTTGTTAGACGTTACCCCACTGGATGACGATACCCGCTACATTGTCTCCCTGAACGTTGTCGCACCCTCCCAGTGCATGCCCAAAGAACTCCAGCGAGCCATCGACAGCTTCGGAATGCCAGAAGAAGACCTGAAGCGGTTCGTCGAACAGGGTGGAGACCTGGCCTTGACTGAAATCCTGCACGACTACGGCATCTCGCTGCCCGTATGGTCACGGGCCGGCAACAACATCGGCAAGATGATGCGAGCTGCACGGGCTGAGGCCAACCTTGTTGAGAGCATGTTCGGGTTCTACCTGGACCGTCAGTACAACGCAGTTGGCGCAACCGGATGGGACATCATCCGTGGAGACATGTGGGGAAACCGGGAGGACTGATGAACGCAAAGCCACGTCTGATCACAGATGAAGAACTGGCCGACCTGTCAAGCAACTGGGAGAACCCCACTGTTGACACCAGCAAGTACTACCAGAACGTCTGGAAAGCCTGGGAGGTTGACCAGGCTGCCTACGAGCAGCATAAAAAAGACGGTGGCCTGTGCCAGCAGTACAAAGGCCGCTACTACATCGCCTAAACAGGAGGCTGATATGGAACTAAAAGAACTGGTTTGGCGCAAAGGTGAACCGACCGAGGCAGTGTGTTTCCAGGTGGAAGGAAAGCCACGCACGGAAGTGGCTGCGCAAAAGTGCGGCACACTATGGTGCATCTTCTACATATCGAGCAAGGCTTTGCTCACCCTTCGGGCCGGCCTTTCAGAGGAAGCAGCTATCGCAGAAGCCAGACTGGTGGCAAAGTACATCCTTAACCACCGCAACCCACGGCACGCCGCATCCGAAGTGTTGAACCAGTACGAGCTTTCTGTCTAAGTTTAGACTCGGAGGTGAGCATGAGAGCCATCGCAGACCTGATCGGCTTCACCTTACAGTTATCCCTTGCCCTGGTTGAACTCTTCTTCGCCCTGATCATCATGCTGGTGGGCGCTCTGACTGCACTGCCGGCCCTGGCAATGCTGATAATCTTGGGCTGGATCGCCCTCCAGCTACTCGCAATCGTCTTTTAGGAGGACACAATGAAAGATATCAAACCACGAACCTATCGATGGGCAGTAGAACGTGCTCCTGCCATTGGCGACCTTGTCCGGGACGATGGGCATATGTACATGGTGCAGGGCATCGACGAAACGACATCAGGCACACTGGTGCACATCACCCCCGCCATCAAGGTACTGCTTGACTTCCCCGGTGAGCGCCACCTGGTCCGGGCGTGGGTGGCCACCCGCACACCCGTCGGAGCCGTTCTTCGGGTGGATGCAGAAGATCACCATGACTTCTATCAGGTGCAGGGCGTAAAAATCAACGATGACTTCTTATGCAAAGAACTTGCCCTGGCCGCTGCGGACGAAGTGGAAGACCCAGTTCTGTGCCTGGGCAGGAATGAGGAATAAAAGATGAGTATCGAAATCGAATGGGACATTGAACAGTATGGAGTTCCAGTTGTCGGGACGTTGGTCAGCCGGAACGACAAGATGTTCTTGGTCACCAAGATGGGCGACGGTCATGTAACCTTAGCGCCGGCCCTCCCTGTGGTATTGGACTTCCCTGGCGACTGCTGCCTGGTCGAAGCGTGGGTGACCGAGTACCCACGGGAAGGAGAAGTCATCCAGGTTAGAGCGGACATCTACACGGAGCAGTGCTCAGTGGCCGGAAACGTGTGGGATGCCGAGTTAGGTAAACCAATCCTCGACATGCGAATAATAAATCAGGATAAGTTGAAGGTAGCGGTGGGTGGGGATCCTATCATGATCAACACCCAGGCCAAAGGAGGCAGCGCATGAAGGCTTATATCAAGTGGGACAAAGAACAGCCACCTGAAATAGGGATGCTGGTCTCTACAGAGAACTTCATGTTCATGATCACTGAGATCATGGATGGGCAGCGGGTCGTGCTAACCCAGGCGCATGCAGCAGGCCTGGTGCGCAACGGTCGGTGCAAGGTCGAGCGAGTGTTCGTTACGGCGTTCCCGGACAGTGGGGATATCATCAACCTTCGGGGCGCTGGTAAGTACATGGTACGGGAAACGTACTTTGACGAAGAGTCCGACATGATCGTAATCGTTGCCAAATCCGTTGGGCCGGACGAAAAGAACGTCGCTATGGCGAACAAAGTAATACCACTATACTAAACTGGGACGAAGATGATCTGGAGGCATAAAAATGTATAACCTGGTTGTGGAAAAAGATGGCAAAGGCGCAGTGTACATGTCGGTCGGATGCGGGAACACCTTCCGCATCGCTGAAGTATCTCAGCTTGACAGCCCGAACCCGTTCGTAACCGTTGTGGCGAACCTGGGCTTGTCTGCGGTCGAGCAGGTGTGCAAGCTGGTGCGCCAGCACTGTGAGGCGCAGGGTTGGTTTATCCAATAACCACTAACCACCTGGTAATCGAACGCCAGAAATCAAACAAAGCACAAGGAGCACGAAATGAGTGTTATCGCAATCGAAGAGCGTGTGGAGCAGGGCATCCTGGGAACCGTCAGCAATCCAGCCCTGCATGAAGCCATGTTTGACTACGACGAGACGCTTGTCCACCCGGAAACCTGTTTCCTGACCTTCCGGGCCGGCAGTGGGTGGGAGTTTGGGACGACCAGGCTCGGTGTGATCACCACCTTCACCGATATGCAGGACGCATACCAGGCCATCCATCAGGCTGCTATCATTAGGCGGCAGGCTAGTAAGTAAGTGGGACGAAGATGATCCTTACCGAAGAAGAGAACGAGCAGGCGCTCAGGCGGATATACGAACTGATGGACACGGACGCTGATGACGAGCTTGATGCACTCGTTGCGGAGGTCGAGGCCTTCGAAGCCGAGCACTACCCGATGGATGATACGAAGGAGATCACGATGAACAATATCTACGAACTTGAGCGGTTGCTGCACAAGTATGGTCAGAAGCTGGCCGAAGGGGACTATGCGTTCCTGTGCATCGTTGGTGGCCCGATGATGGAGCTGCGCACAAACTATGTCGGCGTGCTTACGTATGTCAACAGCATCGACGCCGCAGTAGCCTGGCTCAAGGGAGCAGTCGGCGAAGCGTAGCCTGGGGGGACATCTAGTCCTACGCAGAAGTCTGAAATATTGTCAGTTGGAGGGCAGAAAACGTGGAATAACAGGGAAAAAGTGGCAATATATCGTGCATAATGGGGTGGGAGTGGGGTAGAACCTGGGTGGTGGGTCGGGGAGAGAAAAAGGGAGCTTCCGTTGCGGGATGGGGGCAGCACTATAACGATGTTCCCACGTGGGAACACCCCTTTTCCCCCTTCTAGCCGCTTTTCGCCCCACTGCACGCCCTAAGTGGCCACTCAAACCCTAAACGACAGCTCAACCCACTGAGTAACCACCCGCCTGCACCTTGTATACCCGCTCCTTGCACTTGTACCACTACCGGCGTATTTATCTCCCACATGGAGTAAGAAAAGCGCCAAATTTGTAAGATTTCGTCCCGCTTAGTGGTGAAATACCCCCGTAATAATGTAATAACGACCCACAAAAGCGGAGATAATTGTAAAAAACATTGAGTTATTCTTTCTACGGAGGATACTATGGCTACATGGTTCAAGGTTGATGAAGGGCTTCCTGGTCTCCTGGCTGATGTTGTGATCAAGCCTGTGTACTCGCCCCATGCAGTGGCTGGTGTGTATCGTAACGACAACTTCTTCACAATGGATGGTGTGATCATCGAGTCGGGCAATGTGGAGTATTGGTGCTATGCAAACCAACCAAAAGCCTTGACATAGTACAAATAAGCAGCTATAATAAATAGCAGGTTCGATCAAGTTAGTTTAGTAGGAGGCGCTATGAAGATGTTGAGCATGCTGTTTACCCTTGTGAACCTTGTTGTTCAGCTTATAGGAGCGGCCATAATGCTGGTTGTAGGTCTGGCCTCGATGGCGCTGGCCGCCGTTTGTCTTGCAGCCGTGGTGATCCCGTTCGTCGTCGTGCTGGCTATCGTCCTTTAGGATGCTTATGGACTTCAAAGAATGCTCTGCCCTTGACCTGTGTGCATCTATGGACTGGGAGGCTGACTATGTGGCCATGATCAAGGGCCCTCGTTGCCGAACGGTCTACGAGAGCGCTGATATGGCCGCCCGCTCCGGGAAGGTCCGCTTGCGCAGGCTGAAGATCACTGCCGTGACCCAGGAAGAGCGGGACAATAACTGGCTTGCGGGTATCAAAACGGTCAGCCGTTTCGTAGACCCGGACACGGTGATGGTGCTCATCCCCATCGGTTTCTGGTGCGAAGGGATGCGTTAGTCCTTCATTACGAGAAAAGGAGGCTACTGTGAAAACAAGCGTTATCGTGAAGGTCTTTATGTTCGTTCTTGCAATCGCTGGTGTTCCCATCAGCATGCGGGCTGTCACTCTGATCAGCGCCCCCCTGCCGCCGTCCGTCCAGGACTACGTCATTGGGTACGCCGCTACGATAACTTTAGCGTTCTTCGTCATGGCGTTTCTCCCAAAGTTCCTGGGGCAGCGCTGATGTTTACCAGACACTGGGGTGTTATCTTTCATTACGATGGCATTACGATCTGCCTGGGAGCTATCAGGATCAACTTACGTAACAGGAAGGGACGACGATGGTAAGTCTGGATGTGTTCTTGAATGCGGGGCAGGGCTTGGGTACGTGGCGCTTTCAGTATGAGCCGATGGTCGGGGATATCATGGAGATCGATGGCGTCTTGTACCGGGTAGTTGCCAGGAGATGGCTGCCAAAATCGGGCGACCTGGAAATAATCGTTGAGACTATGCTGACGGAAGTAGGATGAAAACTATGGAAGTAACCGCTGTAAACTCTGGTGTCAAACTCAACATGAAGAAGCTGACCATCCTGGGGCTGGAAGGGGTGTTCTTCTTGACAGTCGTGGTCGTGGCTGTTGTCAAGGGATCCCCCATCCCCCCGGTTTGGATGTTGCCCCTGCTGATCCTGGCCACGATGCGCACCGCCCATACGATCAGCTACAACGAAGTGATGGAGTGGCTGCGTGAGCCGTTCTGCTACGTGGCAAAGGATAGTTGTGGTGCCGGTGATAACGTGCATGCCCGCACTGATCGGGGTGGGTTTGTCGAGGCTATCGGCGGGTTGTTGTCCTGCCCATCCGCATGCTCTCCAACCTGGGCAGCTCTCGGTTTATACACACTGTGGGCTTTCCGCCCTGATGTGGGTACTGCCGTGATCATTGTCCTGGCTTTGGCCGGTGGTTCTGAGTTCATGCACTATGTCACCCAGTTCTTTGAATGGGGCGCTCGAAAGAGCCGGGTTGATGCAGGGAAGATCGCCCCGGATAAGGATGACTGATGAAGGTTCTTGCATATAAGCCTGTACTTCTGGATATCGAAGGACTGAGCGTTCGTTCTTACGCAAACTCAGAATGGAGGTGGCCACTCGACCGTATCCTTACGGCCTCCCCCTGCCCAGTTGGTCATACGACCGTGGCCGAGGACTGTACCTGCGGCATCCACGTTACGTTGAATACTGCGTTTGCCGGTGCGTTCGTCGATGCGACGAAAGAGCGCCCGTTGGAAGGGACGTTTGCTCCAGCCCTATCCGTTGTTCAGGTCATGGGCGGGCTGGTTTTGGATGATGCCGGGAATGGCCGGGCGGATCGCATCTTCCTGTGGGGACTTATGCCCCCGCTGTGGATGCAGTCAGACAGAAGATACGTCAATGTTTTTATAACTAAGCTGGACTTGGAAAACAACGTCCATACTGAGACTTTTTACGACTTCGAGATCATTCGATCCAGGGTAGTAGCGGCCTGGAGAGCGTACGAGAAAGCAGGGAAGCTATGAAAAAAATAAACTGTCCTGAAAGTCCAGAGCGTGGGCCGTGTGAGCTGCCTGTGAAGAAAGAACCGGTCGAGCATCCTGACGAGCTTCCACTTGTCGTTCCTGTGACCGAGCCTGTGGAAGCCCCTGTAAAAATACCGGTAAGAATACCGGCAAGAAATTAGGATATTACCTGGTAGTTGTGTTTGAATTTTAAAAGTAACAGTGCTATAATTAATATGTTAGCGTTATATACACACACTATAACCAAGGAGACGATATGCCAACACTGACGTTCAGACACAACTTACACGAGTGGTTAATGGAAAGCCTCAGCACCTTCGAGGGCGAGTTCGGGCCTGGTAAGATCACCCTTGCGATAACAGAAGACCTGGAGGTAGAGGCGGTTATCGAGCCTGCGGATGACGACCTGGATGACGTTGTGTCTATCGGCGGTACAACAGAATAACAGCAGTTCATCATGGTGCGCTAGTTCTGGCGCACCATAAATTTTGAGGATAACCAACCTTGTACAAACTTAGACTCTCCCTACCGCTCGGTGTATCGCTTGTTACTAAGGAATCTTTCCCTAGCCAAGAGTTGGCTGTCGAAGCAGCGGCTAAATTACCGCAGGGTTTTGAGGCTGTTCTTACCTGCGTGATTGGTAAAAATGCAATCTACATACCTTTGAAGGAGAAGAAACATCATGGCACTAAGCGACGCCGCTAAATTTGACATTGCCAATAGCCAGCCGATCAAAGAAGGTGATGAAGTGTTCGTCAGTACCGTACTCCGCAGAGGGATCGTTGTGCATGTTTCTGGAAGAAAAGCAACGGTTGTTGAAATTGACGGGATCCCCCTGGAAGTGAAGATCAGCGACGTGAGCCGTGTTCAATAGAATGCTTTAGTTACAAGGAGCCGTATATGCCCATCATGGAAGTACCGTTAAACCAGCTTTTATCCGAAGGTAATATCCGCAATGTTAGCCAGGATGACCCGGATGTACTGGCGCTCGCAGAATCGCTCCGTGAGGATGGACAGAAAGTACCGATCTCGGTGTATCCGATCACCGGCAACGGTCATTACGGCATTCGTTTTGGTCATCGCCGCTTTGCTGCCGCATCCCTGCTTGGCTGGTCTGCACTCACGGCAGTGGTTACAGACACACCGAGCAGTAAGGCGGAGCTTATCATCGATCAGTATCTTGAAAACGAGCAACGGGCCGGCTTGACGTACAGAGAGAAAGCCCTGGTCTACCGTGCGCTGCTGGATAATGGGATGCAACAAGTAGCCATTGCTCGCAAGTGTAACGTTAGCCAGAGCGACGTTAGCACGGCACTCTCCATGCTTGATGTTCACCCATCCTATCTGGATGCTGTAGGCCGTGGAAAGCTATCCCCATCGGCCTTAGAGCCGATCTACTCACTGAGCATGGAAGATCAAGAAAGACTGTTCCCGGCAGTGATGCAAGCAAAGACTGTTCGTAAAGTCTATGCACTGGTACGAGCGGACCGTATGATGAGCGCCACAGAACCTAAAAGCGCTTTAAGGGGTGATCGTGGTGACGACGAGTTGACATCGTCTGAACTTATCGCAATCGATAACCTGACCCAGGCCATCGAGCTTGTCGAACAGATCAGCAGCCTTCCTGTAACAACTGACCGTGCGGTGAAAGAGATCGCATCCCTGGTCGGTGCGCTGAAATCCGCACTTTCAACTGTATCCAAACAACTGTAAGGAACCTATGAGAGCAAAAGACTATGTTAAGTTGTATGTTTCCACGCTCGAAGAGCCTGGTGGAACGCACTCCGGGGCGGTAACGGTTACATTCATCGCCCTGTTTGCCGAGGCCGAGCAGCTTATGAGGTCTCGCCATACTATGTCGAACGACGCACTTTTCTCCGTCGTCAGTGAGTTAGATCAAAAGTGGCGCTCTATCTGCAGAAAGTTGTTGAAACTTTATCCAGATCACCCGATCAACCAGAACGGCTATCTTCTGTACATCGAAAACAACATCCCACAGCTACATGCTGCCCTGCAACACGAAAGGAAATGCTAATGCCAACACTCTACATCCGAGAAGACACTTTGCTGCCTGAGCGCCGCACCCACGACCACTACCCTACCGAGCCGACGCTTATCACAGCCGCCCTGTCAACCGCCCTTGAGTACATGCCCATGCAACCGGCTGAAATCCTCGAACCAGGCGCTGGAGACGGGCGTTGGGGTGCAGAGGCGGCCAGACTCACTGGTGCGACCAGGATCACTGGGGTCGAGATACGGAACGAGATCAGGCCGGATGCCTTCACATCGTGGTATCCTGGCCAGGACTTCCTGACCTGGACGTACTACCAGAAAAACCCGTTCGATATGGTAGTCGGCAACCCTCCGTTCAAATACGCCGAAGGGTTTGTTCGCCACGGGTGGGAGTTGCTTGCCCCAGGCGGGATCATGGTGTACCTGTTGAAGATTGGGTTCATGGCGTCAGTTGGGCGCTATGAGAGCCTATGGAACGAGATATACCCTGCCAACGTTTTCGTTTGTTCCACCCGCCCATCTTTTTACAATGGCAGTACTGGCGGAGATGAATATGCCGTGTTCCTATGGAAGAAGACACTCGAAGAGAAGCCACTCGGTTATCCTAGATCGTGGTATACATCGTTGCTAAAGTATGATCGCCCGGCCAAGTGATGGATATATACACGGCGGTCTTTGGGGCAACCATCGAAAGCGTTCGTTGCGCCAAGAGTAGGTATGTGGCAAGATACGGCAACGACAGCTTCGAAAGGCTAATCATGCCCTACGTAAGCATGCAGCACCCAGGGCACATATTCTCTGCTCCTGAGAGTCTAAACTTATACTTCTACCTGGACGCACTTGGGCGGTGCGTTGCTTTCAAGCGTAAGGAAGAGTATGAACAGCCCTACTCGTTTATGGCCGTGAACATCCAGGACGTAGAGCCGGACGTCTGCCCAGTATGTGGAACGCTGGTCCACCCAGGCGCTCTTATAACTGTAAATAGAAATCAGATGTGTCTTCTATGCTACTGTGAAGCATCAGAAAAGATGCTGGAAAACCTGGCTTTAAGGAACAGCAGCCTTGACAAATAACTGTTATGGTGCTATACTTATTAGCGTAAAACATTAGCAAGAAAATGGAAGGAACACCAATGATACCATCCGTTCTAATGACAGTCGGCAGGCAGTACTACACCTTAGCGGGGTTCATTGATGAAGCTAAAGAGATGGGTGTATCAAAGCGCATACCAACAACGTCCATTCCAGAAGGCCTCGTTCCTGGGATGAGCAAAATCTTCATCGCCCACCCGGATGCCATCGTTAAGGTCACCGCAAAAGGGAAAAGACTGGCCGACCTTGTCCGGGTTGTACTGGGCGAAACCTATGTATCTCCAGACTATGCGCCCTACTGGGAGCAGGAAGACATTCAGCCAAACGAGGTGGTCCCGGATCATATGTTATCCATTACGTACGCATTCAGTAAACTCCCGGCAGAAGAGCGGGCGAAACTGACTGTCGAATACGGCCTGGACTTTCACATGGGCGTGATCGGGTACACCTACTTTGAGGGCGTGCAGTTTGTTATGCCTGAAGGCGCTGAAGACCTCCCCAAGGACGCCAAACACATCCAACCACTGATAGACAGTGGGTACGTCCAGCCTGTTCATATAGTCTACGTAGACTGAGAGGCGACCTGTGCTAACGATAGAGGCAAAAACACGTCAATGCGGAAAGAGAAAAGATGGCGGCGTCTATCTTGTCGGCGGCACCTTCCAAAGTGCGGAGGGCACCCTGTTGCCTTTTTCGTTGATCAGCCCACCGATCCCATACCCTGCCGGTGTTCATAGAAACGCAAGGATCGTCAACGGGGACGCCATCCTGGAGAAGCTGCCGCTGAACGAGTGGTGGTTTGGTTCGTCAAAAGCTACCGAGGACAAGAAACTTGGGGATGCCTGGGCAATCGATATCTTCGGGATGCCTATCGCCAAACGGATTGGCATGGGCGAGTGCGCCAGGGTTAAGACTGCCGATGATGCAATGGAAGTTCTGGTGGGCAAGGTCAAGTTTGATAGCAAGCCCCTGTTGAGCCACCTTCGCTCACTCGCTGAAAATAGAGTATCTGAGATCACTCGTGTGGCCCTGGCGTACAACAAGCTGCATGAGCACATCCTTGCGTATACCAGGACTGGTGATGTCCGAAACCTAATCCATGCCCAGGCTGCAGTGTGGCAGATCGCAGACCGGCTGCCGCCATCGAAAAGAGATCAGTACACCTATGATCTCGCTGGAATACTGACCCGGCTAGGACTTGTTAGAGACGCCGGTGTGCTTATCCGATCATTCAGCAACTAAGGAGAGAAAATATGTCACCACGCAAGAAAGGTTTTGGAACGAACATAAGTGGCAGGCCACCAAAAGACCCGATGAAGAAGGTAGGAACGCCAGTTCGTGCGCTCGTGACGAAACCGATGGCGAACCTTCTAAATGAGGCCGCCCGCCAACACGGCATCCCTGATCCGACTGTCCGTGGGATCGTAGCCTCGGACATCCTGCGCCTGTACATGTATCACGGTTTGATCAAGGACGGGCTGATGACTCCGGAAGTCGCAGAGGACCCTTCCTGGGACTCTTTGCGTGGTGCTGGTCTGGTTTAATATGAGAGTTTAGTAAGGGGGCTTATTGCCCCCTTTACTTTTTTCGATTAAGCTGCTATAATTAGTAGTATAAATTACAAGTAAGCGTAAGGAGGGATGCTCATGCCGGTATGTCCCGTATGTAAGACAGAACAAAAGAAGCGTAAAAACGACGCCTGCCCAAACTGCGGAACACGCATCGAAATCCACGACGGTTTGTGGTATCACCTTGGATCAGGAAGCCCATCGCTTAGGATCGTCCGTCACCTTGAGAAACGTGTAACAGAATCAGTGAATAGAGGTCGGGAGCGAAAGATCATCTTCACCATTCCTGAGAAGTCCGCCCAGTTCAAGCGAGAACTGGTCACTGCATCCCGCTACATTGATCAGGCTGGTGGCGATATCGATCTGGTTATCGAGACCCTGGATATCCTGTTCACGCACAAGCGCTTCTCATGGAGATCATGGACATCGCTCATAGGGATGCGTGACTTTTCCCTGGCGCTGGCAATTGCAAAAGCAAATCGTGATCAGGTCGCAGCAAAAAACACGGCCAGCAGCACTGCTTATCAAACGGTCATGCAAAAAGAGAACATCTTTGCGTAAGGAGTACTCATGGACTTTGATTACGAAGTAATTGCTGACCCGCAGCTTGTAGGGGATGTAGCAAACGCCCTGGATCGGGAAGAAAAGTTTGCGTTCGACCTGGAGACTACCAGCCTGGACTTCAACCGGGGCGCTATTCACGGGATCGGCGTGGCCACTAAGAACAAGGCGTGGTACATCTGTCTTGGCGCTGAGAAGGCCTTCCTGCCCCTGTTCAAGCAGATCGTGGATAGCGGTAAGCTGGTGATCGGGCATAATATTATGTTCGACATGCACTTCATCCATAAGTATGGCATTCGCCCTAAAAATATTGCAGATACGATGATCGGCCAGTATCTTGTCGACGAAAACCAATCAATCGGCTTGAAGAAGCTGGTGCACCCGAAACTTGGGATCACCGAAGAACTCCCTGACTACAAAGAACTTCTTCACTTATCAAAACGATTGCTGAACAAAAGAATACTGGCGGATGTCAGCATCTATGACATCCCTCTGGATACCCTGGCTGAATACGGCGCTCGTGATCCCAGGCTCACATACGATCTGTGGGAAGTTACAGAATACGAACTTGAGCAAGAAGGGATGACCGATCTGTTCTGGAATTCAGAGATGCCATTCGTCCAGGTTCTGATGGATATGGAAGAGAGCGGCTTCTACATTGACCAGGCGCTTCTTGAAGAACTTGGCAATGAGTTTACAGATGTACGAGATCGGGCAAGAGATGACTGGGAACGTTTATCCGGGGGCGTAAATCCAAACTCGCCCATGCAACTGGAGCAATATCTGTTTACCGATAAGCGCTACTCAACCAAGAACGCAACGAAAACGAAGGGCGCTCTAAGGGGAAAAGCGGATCACTTCTCTACGGATGCTATGGCGCTATACCGTTTACTGCCGTTCGACACGACCGGAGAGATCGCAGCCATGCTGACCTTCCGCAAGTACGACAAGTTGATCGGCACGTACATCACGTCGTTCGCAGAATCCCTGTGGGGTGGTTACTTGTATGGGCGCTTCAACCGAACGGGCGCTGTAACAGGACGCCTTAGCTCATCGTCTCCTAACTTGCAAAACATACCTGCTCGTAGTGAAATGGGCGCTCGCATTCGTCGGCTGTTCGCAGCTCCTCCAGGAAGCACTTTTGTCAGCGTAGATCAAAGCCAGTTCGAGCTGCGCAAGCTCGCCCATTATTCTAGGGATGTCCGCATGACCCAGGTGTTTGAAGAAGGTGGGGATCCCCATCAAATGACAGCCGACCTGATCACCGGGATGGGCTTCAACCTGAAGCGTAAGTACGCCAAGTCGGTCAACTTCGGGTGGGCGTACGGTATGGGACCAAAGGCGCTCCAGGACAGCATTGAGAAAGCCGCTTACGATAACATGACTGTAGAAGAGATCAAGGCCGCCGGGATGAGCGTACGTCCTGAGTTGTCAGATACGAAGGCTTGGATGGCTGGTTTCGGCAAAGCATACCCAGGCGCTGAGGCATGGAAGCAAAGAGTTATCCAATATGCCCGTGAGCTTGGTTACATAAAGACCATCGGCGGTCGAAGGCGTAGACTTCCCCAAATAAAATCCTTCGATGATAGCCTGCGGTCTCAAGCAGAACGGCAGGCAGTCAACTCGATCATTCAGGGCGGGGTTGCAGATATCATGCAATGGTCGATGATCGAAATAGCGAAGTTCCAGGGTGAGTACGGTGCCAGGATGCTCGCTCAGGTGCATGACGAACTCAACTGGGACGTTCCATCAGATGCAGCCAAGGAGTTCGGTGAGCGGGCGAGCAAGGTAATGACCGATGCAGGTGAGCACTTCGGCTTGCGCATCAAGTTGATCGCAGAACCAGGCTTCGGCGCAAACTGGGGTGATGCCAAAAAGTAGCACTTGACTTATGCCGGTTATCATGCTATAATTATATGCAAGCTTAGGAGAATTTATGACCAAGACGCCTACACCGGACTACGACCCTTCCATTCAGGCGCTTTTAGCATCTTGTGAACAAGACTGGGGAAACCCTGTTGATAACCGGAAGAACCTTGTCCCATATGGCATTCAGCCCTTCGATCTAGCCCTGTACGGATTGGATACGACCAACGGTGAGTTGAACCTAATCATGGGCAGAGAGAAGAACCGCAAGACAACCTTCGTGGAAAACGTTGTCATCAACTACATGCTGTTGATGCGCAAGAAAGGCCTCACCCCACCCTTCACGGTGATCGATACGCTGGAATCGGGTATGCACCCCAAGCGATACCGGGACACGCTGATCGCCAACGTTGCGACCCGTGTACTTCTTGAGCGTGGGCACACGCCTGGGTCTTCTTGCCCTATATGCAACGCTCCAAAGTGCCTGGAGGTCGGTCTTTCCCCTGAGTTCTTGCGCTACAACACCCGCACAACTGAACAGAACACTGCAATCAGCACGGCGATGGCGCTGCTTCTGGACTTCCCGCTGTACATCTATGGCGCTAATCCACGGCAGGGCGATACACGAAATCTGGCGGCGGCATCATCCGGAAGGACATCTCGTTGGCGCTGGCTGGTCGAAGAGAAAGGCGCTAAGGTCTTCGTAATAGACCATGTTCAGCAGTACCAGTTTGGTCAGGATACGGCTGATTACGAAAAACAACTACGTGCTGTAGGCGCAATCGGGGACCTGGTGGCTCAGGAGTATGTGGTAGCGCTTCTTCTCTCCCAGGTTTCGCTTACATCCGTCAGAGATGCGAAGGCGATGACCGGTAAGATCGGCGCATCCGGTGGGCAGAAAGCCGCCCAGGAAGCGAACGTGGTCTTCTCAACTACCTACTCTCCAGGATCAGGGTCAATGCGGATTGGGGTAGAGGAGAGCCGCAAAAGCCCGACATTCTCCATATCACAGCCGCTGGAAGATGTAAGTGGTGCGTTCTATGGAGAGGCCAAGTTCTCATCGCAAACGTTGGACTAGCCATGGCACCACTATCACCTGAGATCGGAGTTCTGTACCAGGACATCACCAACCTTACCAGAATCATGTCTGGTCTGGATGGTCAAATCCAGCATCTGCGTAAGACCCTTCGTGTGGATGACGTGGAAGCGCAGCTTAGGGACATTGGCAGCCGTGACGAAGTCACCCGTGCGATGAATGCAAACACGGATATGCTGACCAAGCTGATTATGGATCAGCGCAGGCGGGACGGTATTGATATCCCTGATTCAAGTTTCTACAACAGCCAGATTGACCGACGGGCGAGAGAAGTGCGTAAGAACCTGGAGTATATTCGGCAGTTGTCTAAACTTAGACAAGAGCGTGTTGGAAAATGTCCACAAGGACATAACCATGGTGGCATCGTCTTTCTTCGCCAGCCTACAGCCATTGAAAACCTGATCGGGTTACGTGTGCTAGTGCAGTCTCAGAAAAAGTATGGTGTGGTTTCAGATGTAGACAAGAAGACCGGTGAGATATCCGTAGAAGCCGCAAGTAAAAGCATTCTAGTCCAGAGAGATGATCTGCTCATTATCATGGATCACTTATGCCCAAAAGAGTGGTGGATAAAACAGAGCAGACTTGCCTTTGAAAACCACGCCCTTACCAGGTTTGTAGACGAGACACCCCTCACTGAATACCTTGCTGCTTTCTAATACTAATATAACAAATTAGGCTGCTTTTAGCCTTGACAGTACCTTAAAATACGAATATAATACGGGCTGATATTCAAGGCTATCACAAAACAGGAGGTGATAAAATGCCTGGTTATACCATTCTCAACCCTATCGAAGCAACAACTGTGCCGGATTGGGAGCGCAGACCTGCTAAGTGGGCCGAACTCACTGACGCCGTTCTCAATCTTGCGCCAGGAAAAGCGCTTCCGATCAAGTTTGACAACATCGAAGAAGCGGAAAGAGCACGGAATGCAGTTAGAGATGCCGTGAACATGCGAGCCGAGGCTGTGGTTGTACGAACCCGGATGGAAAAACAAGAGGATGACACAGCCATCATCTGGCTAACCCGTCTGTACGCAGAATCGTTCGACGGGAAGAAGTAGAACCACCAGGAACCACCCATTCTTAGCCCGCTAACCATGCGGGCTTTTTTTTTTATTTTACACGGAGGCTCTATGAAAGATATTACGATTACCTTTTCAGAAACAGCAGAGCAAGAAATCAACAGCCTTGTAACGGAACTACGTCTTGTTCCAATCGCTTCGGCTATGCAACGTGGCGCTATCCCGGATGACCTGCGGGTACATCTCGGCAGCATGCTATCCGTCCTTATGGATATGTTTTCGAACGATCTCCCGGATGTCGGCAACAATACCGAGGATACCATCCGGGCATCCAGCCGGGACATTCACCTTGCGTCGATCCTGCGTGAGCGTGGCATCTTCCGCTTCTACAGGCTTACAAACCAGGTTAGCGAGATGGGCATTCCGCTGTACATGGATATCGCCAATCCAAATACTGGGTCTCCGTTCGCCACCCAGGAGGAGTTCGTTGGCTGGTTCTGCGGGGATTCGCACATCTCCAGGGCGATCCTTTTTCAGCGCATATCGACCATCGACCGCATGATCGCATTGGGGTTTACCCTCGACGCCGCATTCAAACTAATCCTTGCGCACCCATATGCAATGCAGGAATCAATTCGTGAGATCGCTAATTGGGGAAAAGGTGCACACCGCAGCGACATCATAAGTGTCAACCCTGACGTGGCAGTTGCGGCAGCGAAGCGTGTGGCCTATGACGGGCTTGATGAGATAGAAGAACTGGCGGAGCGGGTTCGAGCAGACCCTGACGACACAGGCGCTATGACAGACCTGGTTTCTGCCTCAAAGCCTGTGTTTGCAAAGGTGATGGAAGAAGTCTCCGACCTTGAACGGGCAAAAGATGCGATGGACTTTATCAGGTATGACATCCTGGCGACACCTGAGATCAACTATTCCTGGGACCCTGACACGGACATCCTGACAGTAGAGTTACTGCGCAGGGAGATCAGCCCTAGCGGAGAGAGCCACATGGCCCGCCCAGTCGTTATCCCATTCGTTCCGGACACCGTTGCTCTTCCGCCCGAAATACGGGATGATCTTCTGAAGAGACTTCCAATAAAGAATCGTGCCGAAATGCTTTAGTTAACCTTGACAGTCGGCAGAATTGGTGCTATAATTATAATCAATAATAAAGGAGCTGCGATATGACAATGATCAACCAGGAAGTTATCCGTACAGGTTTATCCGCTTTCTTCTACTCTGATGAGATTGAGTGGAAGGTCCAGACATACAACCATAAGAACCGCCAGGACGCAACTAAGGCGATGGTTGTGCCATATATTCAGGCACGTGCGATCATGGATCGTCTGGATGAGATCGTCGGGATCGGCAACTGGAAGGATGAGTACCTTCCTGGGCCTGGCGGCGGTATCGTGTGCGCTCTGTCCCTCCGGATCGACAACGAGTGGGTGACCAAGCATGATGGCGCTGAAAACTCGGACGTTGAAGAGGTGAAGGGTGGCATCTCAAACGCCTTCAAGCGGGCTGCTGTCAAGTGGGGTATTGGGCGCTACCTGTACACCATCCCAAAGATGTGGTTCCCCTTGAATGACCGTAAGTTCCCTGTGTACGAAGATAAGCAGGGCAATAAGCTGGAGGATCCTCCTCTTCATCGCCGCTTCTTACC
>Ga0172375_10005895_pt1 | contig 17435 bp, 15 predicted proteins | sample LakKiv1m_FD_114537 | JGI IMG/M metagenome (GOLD analysis project Ga0172375, IMG submission 114537) | Freshwater microbial communities from Kabuno Bay, South-Kivu, Congo - kab_092012_11.1m | ecosystem: Environmental > Aquatic > Freshwater > Lake | place: Democratic Republic of the Congo...
CGATAATTCCGGGAAGAGCGGTACAGAGGGAAACGGCAAGCTGATGACCATTGCCGATCCGCTTGAACCATTTAACCGGGCGATGTTTCAATTCAACGACAAGCTCTACTTCTGGGTACTCAAGCCGGTAGCCCAGGCGTATAAAAATGTTGTTCACGAGGACGTCCGGGTGGTCGTTAAAAACTTCTTCTCAAATGCGGCCTTTCCGGTTCGCTTTGTAAATTGCCTGCTGCAGGCTAACCTGATGGGTGCCCTGAGCGAGGTCGGTCGCTTTGCCCTTAACACTCTGGTTGGTTTTGGCGGTCTGTTTGATCCTGCTTCCGACAAAGAGATCAATCTGGCGCGGCATGGCGAAGATCTCGGGCAGACGCTGGGGTTATATGGGATCGGACACGGTTTTTACATCCATTGGCCCCTGTTCGGTCCATCCAGCCCCCGCGACACGCTCGGGATGGCCGGCGACAGTTTTCTCAACCCCTTTTCCTATCTTGACCAGTGGTACGAGACGGCGGGAGTGAGTGCCTATGACAGAATCAATGAAACCTCCTTCAGTATCGGCGACTACGAGGCGCTCAAGCAGGCGGCAATCGATCCTTACGTTTCAGTGCGCGATGCCTATGTGCAGTACCGTTTCAACAAGGTTAATAGAAGAGACGGATTTTATGCCCGCACAAACGACTGAGTCCGGGGCGGTAGAGGCCATTGACATTATCGGGAAAAATACGACCAGCCGATCGCGTAGAGGATTGCCGGGATAAAATTGCCGATTCGAATCCTGGTGAGGTTGAGCAGATTGAGGCTGATGCCGACAATCATCAGACCACCGGTTGCGGTAACGGTGGCAAGAATGGTCGCCTCCTGTAAAAAATCAAGCTGCGCGGCAAGCAGGGTTACTGCCCCCTGCACCAGTAAGACGGAAAAGGCGGAAAAAATGACCCCTATTCCCAGCGTTGCGGTGAGGGCGGTAGCGGCAAACCCGTCAAGGAGCGATTTGACGTAAAGGGTATGGGGGTCGCCACCCGCGCCGTCCTGTATGCAGCCTACAATCATCATCGCCCCACTTAAGTACAGAATTGACGAGGAGACGAAACCCTGGACAAAAGTGGGCGAAGCAGAGCCTGTTTTTGTTTTCAGCCATTCTCCCGCAAGCTCTATTCCCTGCTCGATTTTGAGCAGTTCGCCTGTTATGGCGCCTGCAAGCAGGCAGGCGATGGCCGTTAGAGGAGAAGCACCGGACAGTGCCATCTGCATACCGATAAGCAGTGTCGCAAGTCCCAGTCCCTGCATGACGGTGGTTTTTAGTCGTTCCGGGAGATGTTTGCCGACGATCAGCCCGATCAGTCCTCCGCTTAAGATTGTTCCGGTATTTACATAGGTGCCGATCAATGAATTGTCCTCCACAGATAATTTTGCAAACCGGCTGTTTATCAGCCGACCGCGCTGACTATCCAATGCCGGGAGGTTTGTCAATGAATTTACGTTTTCCGGCCGCGCCCGGTGGACTTCTGCCGAGGCCGTAATTGCGTCGCCAAGGCGGCAAGCTTCGCTTAATGACAAAAGAATTGCCTGCCTTCTTGAAGGGCGTTTGCGAATCTGATAGGGAAGAAATTATGAAAGAATACCTTTTTCTGAAAGGAGTTTTTGAAAAGATCATGCGAACAGGCGGCAGGCTATGAGGACGATTTTCCTGGCCGACGCGCATCTGAAGAATTCTGCGGATGCCGGATATGGGAAATGCCTGCATTTCCTTGATGGATGGCATGGGCGAGGGGAGTTTCCCGGGGCGGAGGGTGCAGCAGACAATGTTGTGGATGTGATTGTTATAGCTGGTGATTTTTTTGATTTCTGGTTCGAGCGCAATGATCGCATCTATCCGGAATTCCAGCCGATCGTAAAAACCATCAAAAGGTTGAAGGATGAGGGGGTCAGAATCTGCATCTGCGAAGGCAACCACGACTTTTTTCTCGCTGATTTCTTTGTAAAGAGACTGGGGGTTGAGGTTTATTCCGACGCTCTGAAACTTTTAATAGACGATCAGAGGGTTTTTGTTTCTCATGGAGACACAGTGGACGACGAAAACAAGCGATATCTTGCCCTGCGGAAATTTTTTCGCAGTTCCTTCACCTATCGACTGCAGAGGGTGATTCCTCTGCGACTGCTCTTTGCCATTGCGCGGTTCAGCTCCGGGGTGAGCCGGGGAATCACCGTCAGCGCCCAGCGGCAAATAGTCGAAAAAATGCGACTTTTTGCCGAAGAACGGTTCAGGGAGGGATTCGACGCCGTTATCCTTGGTCATTCCCATGCCGAAATACTCGAACAGGAGCAGAAAAACGGGAGACAGCGGACATTTGCAGCCCTTGGCGACTGGATAGAGTTTTCCACCTGCCTTGTCTGCGAAAACGGCCGTTTTTTCTTCAGAAGGTTGGACGCGGGGGACGAATAATTGGGGCAAATAAGACTTCACCGATTACCCCGCTATGGGATGTACACGGCAAAGGAGAAGAAAATGGTGTTAATTTCGGAAGAAGAAGGGATGCACTATGAAGGGTATTGCATCCGGCCGCCCAGCGAGGCCGACAGCATCCTTTTACAGGTCACTCTGGGGTGTTCCCACAATCGCTGTACCTTTTGCGGTTCCTATAGCGACAAAAGCTTCGGCATCAAGGACGACAGGATCATCCAAAGCGACATCCTCTATGCGGCCCGGCACATGCGCAATCAGGAGCGGCTTTTTCTGATGGACGGTGATGCTCTGATCATCCCGCAAAAAAAGTTGCTGGAAATTCTGGAGCAGATCGCGACGCATCTACCCTGGGTGAAGAGGGTCGGCGCCTACGCAAATACCAAGGGGATCGGGAGAAAATCCGTCGAGGAACTGAAAGAACTGCGGCAATTGAATCTCGGCATCCTTTACTACGGGGTGGAGACGGGCGACGACGAAATCAGAGCAGCCATCGATAAAGGTTCTATCGCCGCGGCCTGCATCGAGATGGGGCAAAGGGTGAAGGAGGCGGGCATCCTGCTGTCGGTTACGGTTCTGCTCGGAATCGGTGGCGAGCGCCTTTCGCTGCGCCATGCGAAGGCGACAGGCGAACTTCTGAGCGCCATTGATCCCGATTATGTCGGGGCCTTGACACTGATGCTGACCCCCGGAACCCCCCTGTACGAAGATTATCGACGCGGAACCTTCACGCCCCCCGACGAAGTTGGCATGCTTAGAGAATTACGGGAAATGATCACCCATACCGTTTTGACAAACGGATATTTCTTCTCCAACCATGCCTCGAACTATCTACCCGTGAAGGCCAGGCTTCCCGAAGGCAAAAAACAGGCACTGACTCTGATCGACGCGGCCCTCCGCGGTGAGGTTGGCCTGAAGCCCGAGTGGATGCGGGCGCTGTAGTTTCAAGCAGAAGATAGCCGGTCGATAATATTCTGAAAAAATCTTTCGACCAGACAGACAGCGCCGCCGGTTTTCTGACAAACGGTTCAACCTCCCCTTTCTTGAGTGCGCTCCCCTCGAACGCGCGGATATGGCGGGCAAGGTCAAATTCCGGGGTTGTTTTGAGAAAGGGAAGGGCGAGGCCTTCGGCGAATCGGTACAGACCGTACAGAGTCCTATATTGGGGTCGCTTACGTCGCGCAGTCGCGGGTATCACCTTGAATCTTTTCGATCGCATGATTCAGGGCCGGCAGGACGGCGCTGAGATTTTCGCGGGCGCCGCGGGGGCTGCCGGGAAGGTTGACAATCAAGGTTTGGTTGAGGATGCCGGCGATGGCGCGCGAGAGCATCGCGTGGGGGGTGACGAGGCCGCTTTGCCGGCGCATTTCCTCCGCCATGCCGGGGATGTCCCGCTCGATAACGTCGCGGGTGGCATCGGGGGTTACATCCCGGGGGCTGACGCCGGTGCCGCCGGTCGTCAGGAGCAGATCGATTTTACTGCCTGCGCATAATTCCACGAGCGTCTGCCGGATAATCTCCTTTTCATCGGGGATTATCCGGCGGACGACTATTTCTATACCAATTGATTCGAGGATACGGGCAATCTCGGGGCCGCTCAAGTCCTCTCTTTCCCCGCGCGAGCCCCGGTCGCTGACCGTTATGACTGCGGCTCGGTATCTGATCTCAGGCATCGGGCTTCTTCGCTTCCGCAATAATCTTTTCGGCTATGAACGAGGGGACCTCCTCGTAGTGCGAATGGGTGTAGGTGAAGTTTCCGCGGCCGCTAGTCATCGAACGGAGGTCTGGGGCGTAGCGGAGAATTTCCGCAAGGGGAGCCTGACCCTTGATGATCTGGTTATGCCCGAGGGAATCCATTCCCAGCACCTTGCCGCGCCGCGAGTTCAGATCGCCGATTACATCGCCCATGTATTCATCGGGAATTTCAATGACGATGTTGACGATGGGTTCAAGGAGAATCGGTTGACAATCCAGCACCCCCTTCTTGAAACCGAGCGAACCGGCGATCTTAAAAGCCATTTCCGAGGAGTCAACCGTGTGATACGAGCCGTCTACCAAGGCGACCCGGAGATCGACGACCGGGTACCCGGCAAGGATCCCCTCTTCCATTGCCTCCACAATTCCCTTTTCAACAGCGGGACGGTACTGCTGAGGCACCACGCCGCCAAATATCTTGTCGGCAAACTCAAAACCCGTCCCCCGGGGCAGCGGTTCGATCTCCAGCCAGGTGTCGCCAAACTGGCCGCGACCTCCGGACTGCTTTTTGTAACGGCCCTGCACTCTCGTTTTGCCCTTGATTGTTTCCCGGTAGGGAACCTTGGGGGTTTTCAGGTTGACCTCCAAACCGAACTTGCGCTTCATCTTCTCGACGGCGACCTCGATGTGGATCTGCCCCATCCCGGAGAGGATCATCTCGTTGGTCTGGTCGTTTCTATGGAAAGACAGTGTCATGTCTTCGTCGATCAGCCGGTTTATCGAGGTGCTGAGCTTGTCCTCGTCGCCGCGTGATTTTGCTTCAACTGCAAAGGAGATAATTGGAACGGAGGGTATCAGCCGCGGATAGACGAGGGGAGCTTTTTCGGCGCACAGGGTGTCCCCCGTAGCTGTTTCCTTCAATTTTGCTACTGCGGCGATATCGCCCGGTACCAGGCTTTCCGCCGGCTTCTGGGTTTTTCCCTCCAGAAAGAAGATGTTACTTATTCTTTCAGTCAGATTGCGGGAGGCATTGTAGAGTCCCTGATCGGCGCTGAGCGTGCCTGAATAGACGCGGAAGAGGGTCAGCCGGCCGGCGAAGGGATCGGCAATTGTCTTGAAAACGAATGCTGAAAAGGGTGCTGATTCATCGGGCGTCCGGACTTCCTGATCCTCGCTTCCCGGTTTGGTTCCGTAAATGCTGCCCCGGTCGACGGGAGAAGGGAGGTAATGGGCGATTGCGTCGAGAAAGGGATGGATGCCGATATGCTTAAGCGCAGAGCCGCAGTAAACTGGGATCAGGGACCCTTTCAGGATCCCCTTCTTGAGCCCCTCTTCCATGTCCTCAGCGCTCAATTCTCCGCTTTCCAGATATTTGTTCATAAGGTTGTCATCGGTTTCGGCAATGTCTTCAGTGAGTATTTCCCTGTATTTCTTGACAGTCTCGGCCATATCGGCGGGAATATCGACCACTTTGACATTCTTTTTCTGTTCGTCGTACTGCAGAGCCTTCATCACGGTTAAATCTACCACGCCGGTAAAGGCGTCCTCCTTGCCGATAGGCAGAGCGCAGACCGTGATCTTGGCGCCGAGGCGGCTGCTGATGCTTTCGACCGCCTTGAAGAAATCGGAGCGCTCCCGATCCAGACGGTTGACAAGCACGATACGGGGGAGACGGAATTCATTTGCATATTCCCACACCTTCTCCGTCTGAAATTCTACGCCGCCCACGGCATCGATGAGCACAACCGCGCTGTCGGCCACCCGGAGGCAGCTTTTCGTGTCAAAGGCGAAATTGGAATCACCCGGCGTGTCAATGATATTTATTCGGCTTTTGTTCCAATCGATACTGTTGGTTGCCGAGTTGATTGAGACATGTTTTTTCTGCTCTTCCGGTTCATAATCCATAACGGATGAGCCATCATCCACGCGGCCTGGTCTGTCGCTCTTCCCGGACAGGTAAAGAAATGATTCACACAAAGTTGTTTTGCCTGTTGAGCCGTGGCCGACGATGGTCAAATTCCTTATAGATTTTGATTCGTATTTTGACATGGATGCTCCTTTCAGACGATCTATGATGCGAGTGATATGCGGGTGCGTTTATTAGCGTAACCGGAAATGCAAAGTCAAGATAAATCTGGATTAAAATAGTTTCTTGACTTTGAGGGGCAGTGTGGTATTCTGAAAGAGCAGTTACCTAATGATATTATGCCTGATTGTAGGGAATGTGGGGCTTTATTAAAAGATGAATGTGACAGTTGACTGACCGTGAAGGGGTCGGTTTTTTTTTGAAAGGATATTATGATTGGCCAGGTTCTGAAAAAAATTTTTGGAAGCAAAAATGAACGGGAGATAAAGAGGCTGTCCCTTGTTCTGGATGAGGTAAACCGTCTTGAAACCGCTGTCAAGGCCCTGAGTGACGAAGAGCTTAAAGCCAAAACCCCGTATTTCAAACAGAAGCTGGAAAGCGGGGCGGCGCTGGAAGACATCATGGTCGAGGCTTTTGCCGTTGCTCGCGAGGCAGCGTGGAGGACGCTCGGCATGCGGCCCTTCGACGTCCAGATTATCGGAGGGCTCACGCTGCACGAGGGGAAAATTGCCGAAATGAAAACCGGCGAGGGGAAGACGCTGGCTGCGACTCTCCCCGTTTACCTGAACGCCCTGACGGGAAAAGGGGTGCACTTGGTGACGGTAAACGATTACCTTGCCCAGCGGGATGCAGCCTGGATGGGGCCGATATACAGCTTTTTGGGGATGAGTGTGGGCGTGATTGTGCACGGAATGGACGATGCCGAGAGGCGTGTTGCTTATCATGCCGATATCACTTATGGAACAAACAATGAATTCGGATTCGACTACCTGCGCGACAATATGAAGTTTAACATTGAGGAATTTGTGCAGAGGGATTTTAATTATGCCATTGTTGACGAGGTGGACAGCATCCTGATCGACGAGGCGAGAACGCCGCTTATCATCTCGGGCCCCTCTGAAGAATCTACCGACAAGTATGCGCGGGTAAACGGGATAATCCCCGGGCTGCGTAAGGAAAAGGATTATGCAGTCGACGAGAAGAGTCGCACGGTTGTTCTCACGGAAGAAGGCGTTGCCAGCGTAGAGAATAGTCTGAGAGTCGACAATCTTTACGAGCCGGCGAATATAGACCTTCTGCACCATGTCAACCAGGCGCTCCGTGCCCACGCCCTTTTCAAACGGGATGTCGATTATCTGGTGAAAGACGGGAAGGTTGTCATCGTCGATGAATTTACCGGCCGGGTAATGCCGGGCAGGAGATACAGCGATGGACTCCATCAGGCGCTCGAGGCCAAGGAACACGTGACTATCGAGCAGGAAAACCAGACCATGGCATCCATAACCTTTCAGAATTATTTCCGCATGTATGATAAGCTGGCGGGCATGACCGGGACTGCGGATACAGAGGCGGAAGAGTTCAGCAAGATTTACAATCTTGAGGTTCTTGTCATCCCCACAAACATGCCGATGATCCGCGAGGATTTTTCGGATGTTATTTATAAGACGGAAAAAGAGAAATTTCACGCTGTCATAGAGGAGATAAAGGACCTGCATGAGGCTAAACGGCCCGTTCTGGTCGGCACAATTTCCATAGAAAAGTCGGAATTGCTCAGCAAGTACCTCACCCGCGCCGGTATCAAGCACCACGTTCTCAACGCGAAGAACCACGAGCGGGAGGCGGAAATAGTTGCCCAGGCCGGGCAGCCGGGGCAGGTGACCATCTCGACCAATATGGCCGGAAGAGGGACCGACATCAAGCTGGGCGAGGGGGTCGCCGAACTGGGCGGTCTCCATATTCTGGGGACGGAGAGGCACGAAAGCCGCCGGATAGACAATCAGCTGCGGGGACGTTCCGGACGGCAGGGAGACATGGGTTCTTCCCGTTTTTATTTGTCTCTGGAAGATGATCTGCTCAGGATTTTCGGCGCCGAAAGAATCTCCGGAATTATGGACAGGATAGGGATGGATGAAGGAGAACCCATCGAACACAAGCTGATTTCCAGGGCGATCGAGAATGCCCAGAAACGTGTAGAGGGGCAGAATTTCGATATTCGTAAGCATCTGCTGGAATATGACGACGTTATGAACCGGCAGCGGCAGGTGATCTACGAACAGCGTAAAAGGGTTCTTAAGGGGGAAACGCTCAGGGAAGACATCAGGCAGATGATCCAGGAAATTGCCGACGAGATGACTCCGGTTTACATCGATGAAAAGCGCCATCCGGAGGAGTGGAATCTGGCGGGATTAGACGATGAAATCTTCCATCGTTTCGGGCTGAAGTTTAATTTGGCGGAAACCGGCCGGCAAGCGGGGCCAGAGGCGCTTCAGGAGATGCTTGTCAAGGCTTTGGAAGGGCATCTTGAAAAGAAGGAGAAAGATTTCGGCGGGTCCCTGATGGAGTATCTGATGAGGGTGATCATGCTGCAGGCGATTGATTCCCAGTGGAAGGATCATCTGCTGGCGATGGATCATCTGAAAGAGGGGATAGGGCTAAGGGGATACGGCCAGAAGGATCCGGTGCGGGAGTATCAAAAAGAGGGATACGACATGTTCATGGAGATGATCGGCCGTATCAAGTATGAAAGCGTGGAAAAGCTTTGCCTCGTGCAAATCCGTCGCGAGGAGGAGGTGGAGCGGATCGAGGAGAAGCAGCGCCGGAATTACAGGCTTTCCCGGGGAGAGGATGAGGCGCAGGCTGTGGCGCCGATAAAAAGAAACAAGCCAAAAATCGGTCGAAATGATCCCTGTCCATGTGGAAGCGGCAAAAAATACAAGAATTGCTGCGGCAGGGGGTGAAGAGCTTCTGGCGCCGGCAGCGGGGTCACGGAGGGGTTGCAGTGAGGTGCTATGAAAAAGGAAGAAGAATTTTGGGTGCCGGGTTTTCTTGCCAATGGAATCCCGGTTGGGATTAAGGGAAATGGCGAGCGGGATTTGTCGCTGATCTTTTCGCGGCAACCGGCGACGGCGGCCGCCGTTTTTACTACTAACTGTTTCAAGGCTGCCCCGGTGCTTATCGATATGGAGAGAATCCGCTCCGGGCAGATTCAGGCGATTGTTATCAACAGCGGCGTTGCCAATGCCGCGACGGGCAAGGAGGGACTTGCCGATGCGCTGGCTGTTTCCAGCGCCCTTGCCGCTGAACTTGCGATAGACGAGGACAAAATCCTTGTCGCCTCCACCGGCGTCATTGGGCGCCGCCTGCCCGTAGAGAAGATTGTGGGAGGGATCAAAAAACTGGTTTCCGGTCTTAACGAAAACGGCATTGCGGATGCGGAGGCGGGAATCATGACCACCGACAGATTCCCGAAGATTACGTTCCGCCGCGGCGCTATAGGAGGGCGCCAGATTTCCATCTGTGGAATAGCCAAGGGAGCTGGGATGATTCAGCCCAATATGGCGACGATGCTTGCCTTTGTCATGACCGACGCGGCGCTGGAAAGGGACGTTCTCGATTCCCTGTTTCGTCGTTCAGTCGCAGGCACTTTTAACGCTGTAACGGTCGACGGCTGTATGAGCACCAATGATACTGCCGTAATTCTGGCCAACGGGGCGGCGGGAAACAGGCCTTTCCCACGGGGGGCACGCTCGGCGGCGCTCTTTGGAGAGATGCTTGCCGACCTGATGCTTGAGCTTGCCAAGGGGTTGGTACGGGATGGCGAGGGCGCCACAAAGGTGGTCGAGATAAGTGTAACAGAGGCGCGCACGCAAAAAGAGGCTGAGAAGGTAGCCTATGCCATCGCCAATTCCAACCTGGTCAAGACGGCCTTTTTTGGAGAGGATCCGAACTGGGGAAGGATAATCTCCGCGGCCGGATCGGTTGGAATAGATTTGCCTGTACAGCAGGTACGTCTGTTTTTGGAGGATGTACCACTTTTTGCCGAGGGGCAGGGGGTCTCAGGCAGAGAAGAAGAGGTTGCCGGGATTATGAAGAGAGGGGAGATAAGAATCCGCATCTCGCTGGGCATGGGGAGGAAATCTTGGAGGGTATGCACATCCGATCTTTCCTTTGATTATGTAAAAATCAACGCACATTACCACACTTAGCTGCCGGATGGCATCCTACCGCCAACCGCCGCCACTTTTTTCATCTTGCTTATTTTTATTCTTTATGTTATCAGCCGCGCGAATTCGCACACCTCTGGATTGTCGGGCGTTGCCTTTTTCAAGGTTCCCGCCAAGATGATGGAGGTGGAGGAAAAAACAAATTTGAGGAGGATTTTATAGTGGCGAGTATTTCAATGAAGTTGTTGCTTGAGGCGGGGGTTCATTTCGGTCATCAGACCAATAAATGGAATCCCAAAATGAAACCCTACATCTTCGGGGCGAGAAACGGGATATACATCATCGATCTGCAGCAGACGGTCGGCCTCTTTCAGGCGGCGTACAAGTTCGTCGTGGACACCGTTGCCGAAGGGGGGGAACTTCTCTTCGTCGGCACCAAAAAGCAGGCACAGGAGTCCATACAGGATGAAGCCGCGAGATGCGAAATGCCGTGCGTCAATCAGCGCTGGTTGGGCGGCATGCTGACCAATTTTGTGACGATCAAAAAGAGCATCGATCGTTTGAACGAGCTTGATCAGATGTTCGCGGATGACAGTATCAAGGCCTTTCCAAAAAAGGAAATTCTTGGCATGCAGAAAGACAGGGATAAGCTGATCAAGGTTTTGGGTGGCATCAGAAAACTGAGAAAATTGCCTGGTTGCCTGTTTGTTGTTGATCCCAAGCGGGAAGATATAGCAGTGACCGAGGCGAGGAAGCTGAAGATACCGATTGTGGCCATGGTCGATACAAACTGTGATCCTGATCTGATCGATTATATAATTCCTGGGAATGACGATGCGATAAGGGCTATCAAGCTGTTTTCCGCCAAGATGGCCGATGCCGTGCTGGAAGGGAAAAAACGCTTTGAGGAACGTCTCCAGGCCCAGAGCGACAAGGAACGGGTTCAGGCGGATGGCCCCATCGTAACTTACGTGAAGGAAGAAAAAGACGTTCCTGAAATAGTGGAAAGCAAGGGTTTGGAAGCCCAGGAAGGCGCTCCTCAGGAACTGGAAGCCGCTCAGTAAAGAGCAAAAGGAGGATAAATTGGAAATAACATCAGCGATGGTGAAGGATCTCAGGATAAAGACAGGCGCCGGGATGATGGATTGCAAAGAAGCGCTGACCGCGGAAAATGGGGATTTCGAGAAGGCAATCGATTTCCTTCGTAAAAAAGGCATGTCTGCTGCCACAAAGCGCTCTTCGAAGGCGGCCAAGGATGGAACGGTCGCTTCTTACATCCACATGGGCGGCAGGATAGGGGTTATGGTGGAACTCAACTGCGAAACGGATTTTGTCGCGAAGACGGACGGTTTCCAGGCACTGGCGAAGGATATAGCGATGCACATCGCTGCCTCCAATCCCCGGTACATACGCTCGGAGGAGATACCGGCAGATGCATTGGAAAGGGAAAAGGATATTTACCGCAGCCAGCTTGCCGAGGAGAAAAAGCCTGAAAAGATCTGGGAAAAGATTATGGAAGGCAAACTGAAAAAATACTATGAAGAGGTATGTCTTCTTAATCAAAAGTTCATCAAGGATACGGATATTACAGTCGAAACACTGATCAACAACATGATTGCCAAGACTGGAGAAAATATTGTGGTCCGAAGATTTTCGAGGTTTTTGCTAGGCGAAGAACTGCAATAGGCCAACTATGGAACATCCTGTTTATAAAAGGGTTGTGCTTAAGCTGAGCGGAGAGACCTTTATGGGCAAGCTTTCCGCCGGCATAGACCCTGCCGTTGTTGAAGCCCTTGCCGTTGAAATAAGGGATGTGGCGACCCTGGGCGTGCAGTTGGGCATTGTCATCGGGGGAGGCAACATTTTCCGCGGCATGTCGGCGAACGCAAAGGGCCTGGACAGAACCACCGCTGATTATATGGGAATGCTTGCCACCGTTATCAATAGTCTCGCGCTGCAAAGCGCTCTCGAACATGCGGGCGTAATCACCCGCGTGCAGACGGCCATTGAGATGAGGGCGGTCGCCGAGCCGTTTATCCAGAGACGAGCGTTGCGTCATCTCGAAAAGGGCCGGGTAGTCATTTTTGCCGCCGGGACCGGAAATCCCTATTTTACAACGGACACGGCGGCGGTGCTGCGGGCTGTCGAAATAAAGGCCGATATAATAATGAAGGCCACGAAGGTGGATGGCATTTATGACTGCGATCCGGTTAAAAATAACGACGCGGTCATGTATCAAAAAATAAGTTACACTGACGTGTTGACAAAAGATCTTAAGGTAATGGACGCAACCGCCATATCGCTTTGCCGGGCTAATGGATTGCCGCTGAGTGTCTTCAACCTGCAGAAACCCGGCAACATCAAAAAGGTAATTTGTGGCCAGACTGTCGGAACTATTGTGGGAGGTTAGGGCGATGAAGGAAGAGATTTTTGGGGAACTTCATGAAAACATGGGGAAAATAATCCAATCTCTGGATAGGTCCTTCAGCAAGGTAAGGACGGGCAGGGCCTCTTTGTCATTGCTGGACGGTATTCGTGTTGAATATTACGGTACGGTGACCCCTCTTAATCAGTTGGCATCCCTTTCCATTCCGGAAAGCCGGATGATACTTATTTCGCCTTGGGACAGTTCCGTTCTGGGCGCTATAGAAAAGGCGATTCAAAAATCTGATTTGGGGCTGATGCCGAGCAATGACGGCAAGCTTATCCGGCTGGCGATTCCTGTACTGACCGAGGAGAGACGCAAGGAACTGGTCAAGGTTGTTCGCAAGGCAGCCGAGGAGTGCAAGATAAAGCAGCGCAACTTGAGGCGGGATGCCAATGAGCAGATTAAAAAACTCAAGAAGGACAGTGCCATATCTGAGGATGAGCAATTTGCCATTCAGGAGGAAGTGCAAAAGATTACCGATGGCTACATAGCGCAAACGGACAAGCTCCTGGCCGCAAAAGAAAAAGAAATCATGGAGATATAGGCTGATTCTTCGGTAAAACCTTTACAGGGGAGCCTGCCGGCTCCCCGTTTTATTTTGCAATATATTCGAGATGTTTCAATGGAAAACTCAATTTATGTTAGGCAATTCGCAGAGGGTGGATAATGAGTAGCATGGATTCCGGGAAACTGCCGCAGCATATCGCGATTATCATGGATGGAAATGGGCGCTGGGCGAAAAGCCGTGCGCTGGGAAGGGTGCTTGGACATAGAAAAGGTGCTGAGTCTGTACGGGCGGTGGTTAAAACCTGCCGCCGGATAGGAATCAAATTCCTGACACTTTATGCATTTTCAATGGAAAACTGGTTTCGGCCGCAGGAGGAAGTGGGCGCCCTCATGAGGCTCCTCGAGGAATATCTGGATGGCGAAGCCCGGGAGATGATGGAGCAGGATATAAGGCTCATGGCGATTGGCCGTATCAATTCTCTCGATAAAGTGGTGCTTAAAAAACTCCGGGAGACAATGGAGGAAACCGCGGGTAACGGTGGAATGGTTCTTAATCTGGCGTTGAGTTACGGCGGTCGGGAAGAGATCGCAATGGCGGCAAGAAGCATTATGAATGACGGTCTGTCCGGAAAGATCCGGCCGGAGGATATGAGTGAACAGCTTTTTCAAAGTTATCTCTATACAGGCGAGCTTCCCGATCCCGATCTGCTGATCCGTACCGGAGGAGAACATCGCATCAGCAATTTTCTGCTGTTTCAGTCGGCATACACGGAGTTCTATTTTTCCGATGTTCTGTGGCCCGATTTTCGCGAACCGGAGCTGCTCGCCGCCATTGCCGAATTTGAGAAAAGGGAACGGCGTTTTGGTCGCATAAGCGAGCAATTGGCGGAGCGTTGATCGGAGAAATTTTCTTACTGACAGTTGCCGAGAAGGTAAATATGTTGCCACATGCCAAAAGATGGATGACCGCCCTGATCGCCGCTCCGGTTCTGCTCTGGACGATTGCGCTGGGCGGAAGAATATCTTTGGCCGTTTTAATTGCGGCGGTCTCGCTGACGGGAATTTTTGAATATAACCTTATAGCTTTCGGTCGCGGGTTTTCCGTTGAAAAGATCGTTACAACCGCCGCCGCCCTTTTGTTTCCACTGGCCGCCTTGGGAGGGGACAGGGAACTTCTCCTGGCGCTCGCGGCTTTTTCGGTTATGGCGGTATTTGTTTTAGATCTGCTGCGGATCAAGAGAGGGCGGCTGGAGATGAATTTGCCTGCCCGTGCCGTTTTGGGGATAATGTATATCCCCTTTCTGATTTCGCATTTGCTCCTGATACGCGCCCTGCCTGCCGGCGATTTATGGGTTTTTTATGTTCTCGTCGTTGCCTTTGCCGGTGATGTTGTCGCCTACTATGTCGGGCGGTCGTTCGGGAAAGGCAGGCTTTTTGCCGAGGTAAGCCCAGGCAAGACCGTTGAAGGAACCATTGGCCTGATTCTGGGAAGCACTATCGGAAGCATTGTTTTCATTAAATATTCTTTTCCGTCCATCTCTCTTTGGCATGCAGCCATCCTTGGTTTGACCGCGGGGGTGATTGGGCAGTTGGGTGATCTTACCGAATCGGCCTTGAAACGCGAGGCCGGGATCAAGGATTCCAGTGCCCTGCTTCCCGGACATGGAGGGATTCTCGATCGCCTCGATTGTCTGCTGTTCATTTCTCCGTTCGTGTTTTATTATAAGGAGTTCATCATTAAATGAAGAATATTTCGCTTCTCGGCTCTACCGGATCGATCGGGACAAGTACGCTGGAGGTTGTCGCTTCCCATCCGACGGAGTTTGCCGTTTCGGCCCTTGCCGGAGGGCGCAATATCAACTTGATGAAGGAGCAGATCGAACGCTTCCGGCCGAAGGTGGCGGCAGTCATTGACGAAGAACAAGCGGGCGAATTAAAGAAAATCTTGAAAAATTCACGGACATTAATCTTATATGGGGCGGAAGGCTACCGGGAGGCGGCCTCTGTGGCGGATGCACATATCGTTGTTTCCGCGATTGTCGGCGCTGCAGGTCTGATTCCTACGCTGGACGCAATTGACGCCGGCAAGGATATCGCTCTGGCCAACAAGGAGACGCTGGTTATGGCCGGAGGCATTGTCCTGAGCAGAGCCGCGGCAAGGGGAGTCCGGGTCATCCCGGTGGACAGCGAGCACAGCGCCATTTTTCAGTGTTTGCAGGGAAGCGATCCCCGTTCGGTGCGGCGGATAATTCTGACGGCCTCGGGGGGACCATTTCTCCATGTGGCCAGAGAAGAGATGGAGGCCGCCAGACCGGCACAGGCGCTGAAACATCCCAACTGGAAGATGGGGAGGAAGATCTCGGTCGATTCGGCGACGATGATGAACAAGGGACTGGAGGTAATAGAGGCAAGCTGGCTTTTTGGGTTGCCCGTTACAGAGATAGATGTGCTGGTTCATCCCCAGAGCATTGTCCATTCTCTTGTCGAATACCGCGACGGAAGCGTGATTGCCCAGTTGGGGGAGCCGGACATGAGGATTCCGATAGCCTACGCATTGTCCTGGCCGCAGCGTCTGAACAGAACAGGCGGAACCCCTCTTGATCTTGCCGCGGCAGGAGAGCTCACCTTTCTGAAACCGGATTTTGAGCGCTTCCCGGCCCTTGAGCTTTCCTTCCGGGCGGCAAAAGCCGGGGGGACGCTGCCGGCCGTTCTCAATGCCGCCAACGAGATTGGCGTAACGGCTTTTCTGGAAGAGCAGATCGGTTTTTATGATATAAGCAGAATCGTGGAAAGAGTTTTTACCAGGCATGATTGGAAGGAGGAACCTTCCCTGGCCGAGATTCTCGAAGCCGACCGGTGGGCCAGAGTCGAGGCCCTCAATATTGTTAAAGGGATGATAAAGTGATTGGAACAAGCGTTGTATCGATAGTAGTCCTGCTGGGGGTGCTTATCTTCATCCACGAGCTGGGTCATTTTTTAATTGCAAAATGGTCGGGGGTCGGGGTTTTGAAGTTTTCCCTGGGTTTTGGCCCTCGCCTTGTCGGCAGAAAAATCGGAGAGACCGAATATATGCTTTCCCTGATTCCACTGGGCGGCTATGTAAAACTTCTCGGGGAGGAGCCGGGCGAGGAATTGTCTACCGAGGAAAGAAAAAGGTCTTTTTCTGTACAGAAAGTGTGGAAGAGGATTGCCATTGTGGCGGCGGGGCCGATCTTCAACCTGCTTCTGGCTATACTGATCTTTACTGTCGTCAACATATACGGCATACCGGCGCTGACGTCGGAGTTAGGAGCAATTCAGCCTGATTCAGCCGCATTTGCAGCCGGGATGAAGGTTGGGGATAAAATAACCGCAATCGATCAGGGGGCTGTAAAAAAATGGGACGATATCTCTGCTGCTGTTACCAAAAGCAAAGGGAGGCCCCTGCTTGTTACCGTGCAGAGAGGCGCTTCCCTGTTGGAGATTTCCGTGACGCCGAGACTGATGAAGAGCGACAATATTTTTGGAGAGGCGGTCGAATCATATAAAATAGGGATATCCCCGGCAGCGAGAACCCAGATTGAGAGGCTGAACCCGGCCGCTGCCCTTGTCGAAGGCTTGAAGCAGACTGGACGGATAAGCAAGCTCACGGTGTTTAGCATAGTCAAGATGTTCGAGGGAGTTGTTTCGCCCAGGACAATGGGCGGGCCGATCTTCATAGCACAAATTGCCGGAGCTCAGGCAAAGCAAGGGGTTGTGCCGTTTATGCTTTTTATGGCCCTGTTGAGCATTAATCTTGGCATATTGAATCTGCTGCCGATTCCGGTGCTGGATGGAGGTCATCTCTTTTTTATGGCGATCGAGCTTGTCACCGGCAGAGAGGTCAAGCTACGCTGGCGGGAAATGGCCCAGCAGGTTGGATTTACACTGCTTATTTTGCTGATGATCTTTGTTTTCCTGATGGATATAGAGAGGCTTGACATCAGATTCATAAGTGACTTTATCAAGAAGATTACCGGCTGAAGATGATTACTCTGGCAATAGAGTGCGCGACAAGGGCCGCAAGCGTAGCCCTCTTGTCCGATGAAAAGGTGATCGGCGAGATCTATCTGGATACGGAGAGTCATCATTCCGAGTCTGTGCTACCGGCCCTGGAAAGGCTCCTGGCGCTTGCAAAATTGGCAATCGGAAATGTCGATCTTTTCGCTTGCACGACCGGGCCGGGCTCATTTACCGGCGTGCGCATGGGGATTGCCACGGTCAAGGGTCTGTCTCTTGCCGTCGGCAAGCCGATAGTTGGCGTTTCGACGCTTGAGGCGTTGACCATGAATCTGA
>Ga0172375_10005896_pt1 | contig 17433 bp, 15 predicted proteins | sample LakKiv1m_FD_114537 | JGI IMG/M metagenome (GOLD analysis project Ga0172375, IMG submission 114537) | Freshwater microbial communities from Kabuno Bay, South-Kivu, Congo - kab_092012_11.1m | ecosystem: Environmental > Aquatic > Freshwater > Lake | place: Democratic Republic of the Congo...
ACTTCATGGCGGGTAAACACATGCTCGTGGGTCGGAATCTTATTTTTTTGGGCAATCTCCAACACAGTATCACGGGTCACTCCCCTTAATACGCCCATAATTTCCGGAGGGGTATAAAGCTCTCCTTTGCTTACAATAAAAATATTATCTCCGGTACATTCAGCCACATAACCCTGGTCATTTAACATCAGGGCTTCTTCATAGCCTAACTGGACAGCCTCCATCTTAGCCATAATGTTATTCAGATAGTTTAAGCATTTCATCTGCGGGTTAAGCGCCTCATGGGAATTACGAGTAGTAGCCACAGTTATAATCTCCATCCCTTTTTTGTATAATTCTTTAGGGTAGAGAGCAATCTTATCAGTAATGATAATAACCGTGGCATGGCCTTTACATTTTCGCGGGTCAAGGCCTAAATCGCCTTCTCCGCGGGTAACAATCATCCTAATATAGGCATCATTAAATTTATTCTCCATTAAAGTTTCAACAGTAGCCTTAATCAACTGTTCTTTATTTAATGGGATGTCCAACATTATGGCATGCGCGGATTCAAACAGTCTATCAATATGCTCTCTTAATTTAAAAATCAAACGGTTATAAACCCGGATTCCCTCGAATACTCCATCGCCGTACAAAAGCCCATGGTCAAAAACAGAAACTTTCGCGTCTTCCTTATTATAAAACTTTCCATTAATATAAACTTTCATTAATCCCCTCCTATTGGCTTAAGAGCCCATCTTTAAGATGATAAACTTTATCCGCCTGCCTTGCCAGCTCCATATTATGCGTAACTAGAACTACCGTCATTTTATTCTGGGTATTTATCTTCCTGATTAAAGACATTATCCCTTCTCCGGACTCAGAATCAAGGTTACCTGTAGGCTCATCGCATAAAAGTAGCTGCGGATTATTTATCAAACTGCGCACCACTGCTACCCTCTGCTTTTCCCCCCCGGAAAGCTGTGAAGGATAATGGCCCACCCTATCACCTAAACCTGCCTGTATCAATAACTCCATTGCCATATCCCTTACCTTTGTATACTTTTCTTTCTTTATAAGCCCGGGCAGCAAAGTATTCTCTAATGCGGTGAGTTCTGATAAAAGATAGTAGAATTGAAAAACAAACCCTATATTCTTGTTTCTTTTTCCTGACAACGCTTCATCACTCAGCCCGTAAATATCTTCTCCCTGAAAGATCACCTTCCCTGTGGTAGGAGTATCGAGCCCGCCTAAAATATTCAATAAGGTTGACTTGCCGGCTCCTGAAGGGCCGACAATAACCGCAAAATTACCCTTTTCTATTTTAAGGTCTACTCCCTTTAAGACCAAGAGAGGCTTTTTTGTATTACCGTATGACTTATGGATATTCCTTGCTTCAAGCATAAATTTTCTACTCGTACCTTAACGCCTCAACTGGCTTTAAGCTTGCTGCTTTAGATGCAGGATATATAGTCGAGATTAATACTATCGCCATAGCAACCGTTACAATCAAAAAAATATCCGGCCACAACTCTATTGCTACCGGTAAACGCTCAAGATAATATATATCCTGCGGCAATTTAACAAACTGATATTTCTTAAGCAGAGCGCACAGAGTAACTCCCCCTAAAGCACCCAGCAAAATACCCACCACCCCTATAATTAATCCCTGCAAAGTAAATATCATCCTTATCCCCTTAGAGGATAGGCCCAGGGCTTTTAAGACACCGATATCCTTTGTCTTCTCAACTACCATGACAATTAACGTGCTGATAATATTAAAAGAGGCAACAAGTATAATTAAAGCTAGAATTATAAACATTACAAGCTTTTCCAGCTTTAAGGCGGCAAAAAAGTTCTGGTTTGCCTCTTGCCACGTTTTAAGACTGTAATTAAAACCTATAGTTCTAACGAGCTCTTCTTTTACTCTTGCCGCTAAATCCGGATCTTTTAACTTTATCGATATAGAGCTGAACTTGTTTGGCAAAGCAAAAATCAACTGCGCAGTCTTTAAATCCGTGAAAACAAGGTTAAGGTCGTAATCGTACATTCCAGAACTAAAAATACCAGAAACCCTTAAGATATGCTGTTTGCCTAAGGGTGAATAGAGAGTGATATTCGAACCTAAGGTAAGCCCAAGATAAGCCGCCAGTTCTTTTCCAATAATTATATTCCCCTGCCCTAAATCGCCAAGATTTCCTAGAAATAGGTATTTACTAATCTTAGTTACCTTTGCTTCCTGCTTGGGTTCAATCCCTTTTAAACCTACAGCAAAAAACTTTTCCCCTTCCTTTAATAAAACCTGGCCCTGCAAGGTAGGGCTTATATCCTCTATACTCTTATTAGAGACAATCCTCTCTTTAAGAATAGGGTATTGAGAATTATCTATAGGTTCAAAACCGGTTAAGGTAATATGCGCCTGGTTACCAACAATCTTATCATGCAGCTCTCTGTCAAAACCTGTCATAACCGCAAGAACAACTATTAATGCCATTACCCCTATCGCAATACCTAAAACAGAGATAAAACTTATAAGCGATATAAATTTCTCTTTCCTTCTGGTTACCAGATACCTCCAGCTTAACATTAATTCTGTTTTCATCCCGTTATAAACCTCTAATTCTCCCCGTTATAAAACAATTTATAACGGGATTCATATTATTCTGTCTGGGGCCGCAAAAGAGGGAAAAGAATGACCTCCCTTATGGAAGGCTGATTCGTTAACAGCATAACTAGCCTGTCTATCCCGATACCCAATCCTCCGGCAGGAGGCATGCCATGCTCAAGTGCCAGGCAATACTCTTCATCAACGTCTTTTTGCTCTTCCGAAGCAAGCTCTTTTATCTCTTCTTTAAAACGCCTTCTCTGTTCAGCCGGATCATTAAGCTCAGAATAGGCATTTCCTATTTCTAGCCCTGCAATATAAAGTTCAAAGCGCTCGGAAACAAGGGGATTATCCGTCTTTGCCTTAGCTAAAGGGCAAAGCGAAGTAAAATAATCCGTAACAAACGTGGGGTTTAAGCCCATCCCTTCTTCGAGAACCTCTTCAATAATCTTAGTAATTTGAGTACGCGAGAGCTTATTTGCTTCTTTAGCAAAACCTTTCAGCTTGATCTTGCTTAGCATGGTTGCATCATCATCAGATGGTAAAATACCGAATTTATCATGAACTAAATCGGCAAAAGAAACCCTCTTCCAGGGAAGAGAAAAATCTATTTCCTTGCCTTGATATTCAATCTTAAGATTACCATGCAAAGTTTTTACTAAACCTGCAATAAGGCTTTCGCTTAAATTCATCATACCTTCACAATCAGAATATGCCTGATAAACCTCTAACATCGTAAATTCCGGATTATGCCGGGTAGAGACACCCTCGTTACGGAAAGAGCGGTTTATCTCATAAACACGATCCATTCCTGCAACTAAAAGCTGTTTTAAATAAAGCTCGGGGGCAATTCTTAAGAAAAGATCCATACTATATTCATTATGAAAAGTCTTAAAAGGCCTGCCTGCTGCGCCTCCGGCGATATAGTGCATCATCGGAGTCTCAACCTCCATAAAACCCTTTGCATCCAGAAAATTCCTTAATTCCTTGATGAGCTTTGAACGAAACGAGAAAACTTTTCTTACTTCTTCATTAGATATAAGATCTAAGTACCTTTGCCGGTAACGCAAATCCACGTCTTTTAAGCCATGCCATTTTTCCGGAAGCGGCCTTAAAGCCTTAGCCAGTATGGCAAGCTTTTCAACCTTTATACTAAGCTCCTGAGTATGGGTTTTAAATAACTCACCATAAACATAAACTATATCCGCAACATCAAGGTTCTGGTAGATAAAGAAGTTCTCTTCTCCTACAACATCGGCCTTAATGTAAAGCTGGATTTTTCCTGTAGAATCCCTTAAATCCAAAAAGGCTGCCTTGCCATGCGCACGCTTGGCAGTAATCCGGCCGCAAAAGCCTTTTTTCTCTGCCTCCTTAAAATCATTTAAAGCCTCTCCAATAAAGGCATGCACAGGGACACTGGAAGGATAAAGAGATAGACCCTTTCCGGTAAGTGCTTCTGCCTTAAGCCTTCTTTGCTCTATTAACTCGTTAAGTTCCATAATTTTTCCCGCTAAGCTAATTCTTAGCAGGCAAGATCCCTAAGCTATTCATAATCTATATATTTGGGATAATTATATAGCGGAATTGAAGTTATGTCAAAAGAAAAACAGAGATCCTACCCTTTAAGCAAATGCCCGGGGCCTGGACTAACACATCCTGGTTCCGGGCATTAAAGAATCACAACTTTCGATTACTAATTAACTATTATTGTATTCAGATAAGCGCTTAATACGTTTAAGCATATTAGGATGGGTGCTTAAAATCTCCATCATCCTATCTCCCAGGCTTAAGCTAACCTGCCTGTTTTTAAGTGCAGCGAGTTCTTCTTGATCTATGGTGCCGCTTTTATCAAAATCCAACTGGGAAAGCTCTTGTATCTCTCCTCTTGCCTTAGAAGGGTCATTAAGAAAAAATGCCTTTAGCCCTTCAGACTCCTTTAAAGCTTCAGGATTCATCCTTGCGGAACCATAAACAAGCTTATACAGGCTTGAGGCTAATGCAGAGGGCTTATTGCCCATAGCAATAGAACCGCGATCGGCAAAATATTCCCGTATACGCGAAGCATAAAGGACAAGGAGATTAGTAATAAAATAAAAGACAAAGGCGGCGAAGCCGATTAAAATTGTATTCCCCCGGCTATCCCTCCTTCTGCCAAAAAACAAAAACTGCCAGGCAATCCTGTACATTATCATTGGTATTACTGAAAGAATGGTAATGGTAAGCACATCCCGGTTTTTAATATGGGATAACTCATGCCCTAATACCGCCTTTAGCTCCTCATCTCCTAAAAGGTTAAGAATCCCCTGGGTAACACAAACCCTTCCGTCTCTAATGCTCCTGCCAAAGGCAAAAGCATTTGGTATAGCTATCTGGGCTATGCCTATTTTAGGCATGGGCATATTAGCCCTGTTGCTTAAGCTCTCTACCATCTGAAAGAGCCGCGGATTATCCTGCCTCTTGATATATCTTACCCGCATACTCCACTCAACTATCTTAGGCCCTAGCATATACTGCACAAGCATCATCAATAAAGAAATAGCTAGATAAAAGTAAAAACCGGATATATGCAAAAATTGCGTGCCTAAAACAACCAGTAATGCGTATATAAACCCGAATAGTATTGTTACTAATAACCACATCCTTAACTGAAGTGACAACATAGTGAATTTACCTCCTCTTTAAAGAATAATTTTTTATCAACCTCTCCAAATTAAAAATATACCAAGGCCCAAAAAAGTAACAGCCATGAGTATCTTGACTGCAGACATATGCCTCTTAAGCCAAAGCGCAAAAGTGTTGGAACTTACCCCCAGCAAGGCCATAGCAAAAACCGCCAAAAGAGGCATAATAAACATAATATTATAGGTTAACAGGTACAAAAACGCCTGAAACTTCAATGGCGTAGTCTTTAAAACAAAGGCAATCGTCGGCAAATAAAGTTGCCCGGTGCATACCGCCTCTAAGATCGATACCAAAAACCCTGTAATCAATGCGCTTAAGATTAAGCGGAATAAAACAGGCTTACCTGCGCTATTTTCATCTTTACTATTCTTACGGTAATGCAGTCCGATTATTGAATGTATGCGCCCTTTTATAGAATTAGGTAGCTTAAGAATTAGTCCTTCAACATCATGCGTACTTTTGAATTTAAAAAAGTCATAAATTGCAAATACACCTAATAAAATACTCATAGAACCGACTCCGATATTAAATGCTTTGGCAAAAAACCAGAAAGCCTTAAAACGGTAAAGAAAATTAAATACCCCCAGGCCAATCAAAGAATAGGTAACAAAAACAGAGGATATGAAAACAAGCCCGATTGCAACAAGCTCTCTTTTCCTATAGCCCTGCAGCGCAAGATATGAAATAAAAAATACTATAACTGTAAAAGCGCAGGGGTTTATGCCATCAACCAACCCTGAGCCGATAATAACAAGCGGCCTTATTCCCTTAAAATACTCAATTAAGTCTATAGCTTTTTTGTCTATTTTATGTTGCGGGCCTAAAAGGCTTGCTTCGATAAAAACCGGTAAGGTATTTTTTAGGTCAGAACGGCCATCTAAGAAATTACCCTCAATAAAAAAAACCGGAAGTGATAATTCTGTATTGGAGCCGTATTTCTCCCTAAGCCCTAGTAAAAATTTGTAATTCTTGACATCGGTAAGGTCATAATATTCAAACTTAACTTTCTCTTTATATTCTTTTTCAACAGCAGGCATAATATTCTTCTTGACTTCTATACACCTTCCGCAAGAAGGAGATTGGAAAATAATAACCCTAAGAACAGGTTTATTATCCTGCGCGAATGCAAAACCAGTAAATACGCTTAAGGCATATAAAAAAACAAAAGCTAAAATTATTTTTCTGATCATAAGCTATAATTTACCATTTTAACGAAAGCAGTCAAGCCTATTTATTAAGATGCTTATTATCAATACCAGGCTCATCTTAGCCTGAAGCCCTATTACCATTTTAGAAGACCCGCACAGCCTGGACTTATCTAAATAGCTACTCTTTAAGATTGTCCCAGCCCTTATACTCTCCGGGATTAAGAATAAAACAAGAAGCGCAAATAAAGTAAGATGCTTAAAGTATACGCCTAAAAGAATCGAAAGAAAACCTAAAATAATGATAAAAAAATAGATAAGATAGGCCAGCTTCCCTTTGATTAAAACTACCCAGGTGTACTTTTTACTATTCTTATCGTCTAAATAATCAGCAACCTCATTGCTGATTAAGATACCTAAAGTAAAAAACCCGAAAGGCAAAGAAATAAACAGGCTCTTCATATCCGGGAATATGCCTGTCTGTAGAAAATACGCCCCCATAACTAAAACCGGGCCAAAAAGCAAAAATAGGACAGCCTCTCCTAAACCGCGGTAAGCAAACTTTAATGGCAGAGCCGTATATTGCCAGCCCAAAATAATAACCACGACCCAGATAAACAAAGGGAGTAAACTTTTTAAATACACAGAAATTAAAAGTACGCAAATAAGGCCAAGAATAGCGCATATACAAGCTGCGATAAAATACTGGCTTTCTGTTAAAATGCCTTCCTGAATAAGCTTAGACCCACCGAAAAACCCGTAAAATCTTCTATCCTGCCAATCTGTCCTACTCTTGGAATCAAAATAATCATTAATAAGATTACTGCTTAGATGGGTGGCAATAACAGCAATAAGCCCAAAAACAAGAAGTAAATAGTTAAGAGGTAAATCACCAGCCAAAGAGCCAAAAATAAAAGGTAAAAGACTGGCGGTCAAAAAAGGCAGCCTTAAAGCGCGCACCATTATTCCTAAAACATATTTAATTTGCATTGCCATGACTAATATGCTAGCATAATTTCATGTATTTAAAAATAAAAAATCGTGTAGAGAAGGAAATCAAAGATTACACCCGTACAATGGATAGTGCCTACGGCTTAAAAAGGCTATCCCCTTTATTATTCGACAATATCAAGGAATTCATCTTACGCGAAGGCAAAAGGGTGCGGCCGGTACTCTTCTGCATAGGATATTTAGGGTTTGCTAAAAATACCCCTTCAAGGCTTTACAGAAGCGCCCTATCTTTAGAGCTATTGCATGATTTCATGCTCGTCCATGATGATATAATCGACAAATCACAAACGCGTAGAGGCAAACCATCCATGCATGCAATGCTTAACCTCTCTCTTAAAACAAAAAAGAATCTTAAATTCTCCGGAGAAGACCTTACCATAGTAATCGGGGATGTGCTCTACGCAATGGCCCTGGATGCCTTTCTTGCAGTAAAAGAATCACCGCTACGCAAGGAACGTGCCTTAAAGAAACTTATCCGCGCAGCTTTGTATACGGGAAGCGGGGAATTTATCGAGCTTTTGTTGGGAACCAAAACAATAGAGAAAGTCTCAAGAGAAGATATTTATAAAATATACGACTATAAAACAGCTAACTACACCTTTGCCTCACCCCTTACGATGGGAGCAATATTAGGAGGAGCCAGTAAAAACCAAATAGATAGACTCTTTACATACGGGATGTATTTAGGCAGGGCATTTCAGATTAAAGACGATATAATCGGTACCTTCGGGGAATCTTCTGTTATTGGAAAATCCAATCTCACTGATCTTTCCGAAGCTAAAAAAACAATATTAATCTGGCATGCTTATAACAAGGCCTCTAAAAAGAATAAGAATACCATAAAGCGAATATTCAGAAAAAACTCGGTAGGCAAAATTGAGTTAAACCAGATACGCAAAATACTATTAGAAACTGAAAGCCTTGATTACGCCAGAAACGAAATAAAAAGATTGGAGAATAAAGCGAAGGGTATTCTTAATTCCCTAACAATCAAACCAGATTGCCGTAAAGCACTACATGAATTCTCGCAAAGAATACTTAAGGTTTAGCCTCTTCCTGTCCACCAACGCAGATAAACTTACATTCACCACTCATATGATCTAGGAAAAGAACGTTCTTTGCATCTATCTCAATCACCTTGTTCATATAGAAACTGTATTTCTCCTCATCTCCTTTAACCCTATAAAGTTGCGCAAGCCTTACATAGGCATCAGCAAATAAAGGATCAACCTCTATAGTCTTCTTCAAAAGAACTTCCGCCTTACTCTTGTCTCCTCCGGCAATAACCGGAGCAAGAAAATAATAACTGCCTAATCCGAATAATACTGCCGGAGAGTCAGGCTGAAGCTTCTGTGCCTTTTGAAGGTTAGGCTTGACTGCCAATCCATTTACAGCTTTTGATAAAGGCCCACCGTAGTGTGCAATCATACCCTTAGCACCGGCGTACATCGCATAGGCACGCACATAATTACTTAAATCCACGTTCTTTCTTCCCTGCTGAATTACCTTTAGGGCTAAACGCGCTGATTCCTGAAAATTCATTCTTATATACTTTACATAGGCTAAGCTGATATAAGCCGGAGAAAAATCAGGAGCTTTAATTATGACCTCATTTAATAAGTTTTCTGCCTGGTCGATTTTATGCTGCCTCCTTAAAGCCTCAGCCAGGCCCCATTTGGCCTCAATAATATCAGGGTTGCGCATTAGAATCCTTGAGAATACTTCTTTTGCCTTAGCGTCCTTATGCAAATTCAAAAAGACTAAACCTAATATATATAAGCGGTCTATTGATAAAGGTTCTGCCCTGAGGCTTTCACCAGCGGAATCGAGATTCTGCTGGTCAGCTTTTTCATGCAGGCTCACCCAATCCAGAGCAAAAAGGCTGTTAAGGCTGCATGAGCTTATAAGCAAAACTAGCGTTAATGTCCTTAGCATCTTATTTTTTAAAATATTCCCAGCATATTATTGACAGGGATACCATACTAAAACCAAAAATAAAATCTTCAACAGGAATACTTCCTACCCTAAAACCTAAGAAGAATTTAGGATTATAGATTATAATTTCTGCTTTTGTAAGGTAACCGTTAACAAGCAGTTTAAAAAGGGCAATAATAAATAAGAAGAGCCAAAATAAACCTCTCTTAAAAATCCTTACTCCGGAAACATTATCTACAACAAAAATAAATATTATTGATAGAAAAGCAAGGATTGTATACTCTTTCATCTTTTCCTTTTGGCAAGATACTTCATTGCCTCCCATGTAAATATACAGCAAAAAGGGATAACAATAAAAAACATCCATTCTTCCAGCGGAAGATTTATTATCTTAAGCTTCCAGACACTCTCTTGGTTAAAATACCAATGCCCTCTTTGGGCAGCAAATACATCCCATGCTCCGAATAAAACCAGCGTAATTGAAATACTTAAAACAAGGGCACGGATATTTTGATAAAACTTTAAGGGCGCAAAGAAACTGAAAATTAACGGAAGAATTAAGGATAATAACAATACTATACTGTATTCAGACATGGGTATATTCTAATACCTTTGGAAAATTTTACAATATAATTTAATAAAAAGAAACTTGGCTTTAAAATGGTTTGGCGGTAAAATATAAACATGCCAAAGAATGACTTACAATTGGGTTTTCTAGAAGCTAAAAGAATCACTCAAAATTACGCAAAAACTTTCTTTCTCGCTTCCTTGTTTTTACCTAAGAAAAAACGCCTTGCCTCTTATGCTGTATATGCAATCTGCAGAATAAGCGATGAAAGCGTAGATGAAAAAAACTCAATCCAAAAGGCTGAAGCTTTAAATAAAATAAAAAGCCGGATACATGCAGCTTATTCAAGTGAGAAATTAAATGATAAACTTCTTCTATGCTTCCGCAGCACGGTTAATACCTTTAATATCCCCGAAGAATATTTTAACCAGTTAATTGAAGGCATGCAGATGGACCTTACCAAAAGCCGCTATCAAAATTTTCAAGAACTTTATTCTTATTGCTATCGAGCTGCCGGAATTGTGGGGCTTATTATGCTGAAAATATTCGACGCTAAGAAAAATCTAGCCGTAAGTTTTGCTGTAGACTTAGGGATAGCCATGCAACTGACTAACATTTTAAGGGATGTCGATGAAGATTACCAAAGAAAAAGAATATACTTGCCACTCTCTGAACTGGAAAAATTTATGGTAACGGAAAAGGATATTGAGAACAAAAACAATAACAGTAATTTTAAAGCGCTAATCACTGCCCAGATAGACCGTTGTAAGGAATATTACAACCAGTCAAAAAAGGGGATAAGGCTGATCCCTGGGTTAAGAGAAAAATTTGTAGTGATAGTAATGCGGGAGATGTATAGTGCGATTTTAAACGAAATTGAAAAGAATGCATTTGATGTCTTTACAAGAAGGGCTCAGGTAAATTTATTAAAAAAAATTGCTATATTGTTAAGAATCTTAATACGGGGTGAATATTTATGCGTATAAATATCGCAAAGTCTGCCGGATTTTGCTTCGGGGTAAAAAGAGCGCTTGATATTGCAATAAAAACTGCGCAAGAAAGCAAAAACGTAGTAATGCTAGGTGATATAGTCCATAATGAACAGGTGGTTAGTAAGATATCCGGCTACGGAATAAGAAAAATAAAAAGCCTAAAACGCCTTAAGGGTAAGACCTTGATTATCCGCGCGCATGGAGAACCTTTAAGCATATTCAATTCTGCTAAGAATCAAAAGTACAAAATCATTGATGCTACCTGCCCCATGGTTAAAGAAATCCATAAAATTGCCTCGGATATGGAAAAAAGAGGCTATAGGATTATAGTAATCGGAGATAAAAAACACGACGAAGTACGGGGGATATCCGGACAACTAAAAAATAAGGCATTGGTTATTGAAAACCTTATGAATATTCCGCTTGCAAAGGTTAAAACTACCAAAAAAGCCTGTGTAGTCGTTCAATCTACGCAAAGATTAGAAAATGTATTAGATATTGTAAATATTCTTAAGAAACATATACCAAACCTAAAAATCTTTAATACTATATGCAAGCCCACCCAGATAAAACAGACGGAAATAAAACATCTGCCTAAACAGAATGATTGCATGATAATAATTGGGTCAAAGAAGAGTGCCAACACTAAAAGACTCTATCAGATATCTAAGAGTTTAAATAAAGAAAGCTTTTGGGTGAATTCAAGAAAAGAAATAAAGCCTGTATGGTTTAAAAATGTTAGAAACGTAGGAATAACTGCAGGGGCATCCACTCCTAAAGAAACAATAGACGAAATTGTTGGCTACATCCTATCGCTTAAGGGTAACTCTTAACCTGAAGCTAATTTTCCCTATTTATTAAATCAGCGACTATCCTAGAGCTTGCGATAACTACAGGCAGGCCTCCTCCGGGCTGAGTACTTGCCCCGGAGAAATATATGTTCTTTAGTTGTCTGCTGAAATTAGGTGGCCTAAAAAAAGCGCTCTGCATAAGATTATGCGCCAAGCCAAAGGTTGCTCCGTACTTAATATTATAGCGCTTAATGAAATCCTCGGGATAAAACTTATGCTCTACTTCAATTAATTCTTCTAAATTTATGCCAAAAGTTTTATTAATCTTACCAAAAACAACATCTCTTATTAGCTTCTCTTTAGAGAGCATGCCTTCTTTCGCATTTTTTAAGTTAGCTACGGGAACCAGTATATAAAATATATCCTTTCCTTCGGGGGCTAAAGAATGATCAGTAGCTGTAGGAACATGTACATAAAAAGAAGGGTCGTTTGAAATAACTCCGTTACTGAAGATCTCATTCAAATTTTTGTTTAAATTAGAGGAAAAGAATAGATTGTGGTGCTTAGCTTGAAAAACCTTCTTTTTAAGCCCAAGATACAAAAGATAAACTGAACAAGAGTATTTGTAATCAGGTATAACCTGCTTAAGAAGCTTTTCTTGGGCATAGGAATAGTCTGCATTAATAACCACCTTATCAAATGTCAATTCCTCATTATTAACCTTAATCTTTACCTTGCTACCAGAAACCACCTCCCTTACCTCAGAGTTATAGTGAAATCTGGCCTTGAACTTCTTTGCCATTTTCTCAAGAGCAAGAGGTATTTGATACATACCACCCATAGGATGCGCAATCTTCTGTATATGGTCAGTATAAGTAATTATGCTATAAAATACCGGGGCCTGATAAGGAGAAACACCCATAAACATTGCCTCAAACGTAAAAGCATAGCATAATTTATCGCTCTTAAAGAATTTACGCGCCAGGGACCAATAGGATTCAAATGCACGTATTTTATTTACCAAAGGCCAGTAAGCAGGATTTAAAAGCGAGGACAGGGTAAAACACTTATACAAAAGAGGCTTAACCAAGTTATACAAGCGCTCTGTTTCTACAATGAACCGCTCATAAGAAAAAGGGCTTTCTTTCTCTATCCTATTAAGCTCACTCTTGGTTTTATCCAGATCTTTATACACCGTAAGCGAATCTCCATCCGGATAAAATATCTTATAATTGACGTCTAGGACCCTTAAATCAAGATAATCCTTAATATTTTCTCCGCAATAAGAAAATAACTCCTCGAAGAAATCCGGCATCAGCACAAAAGAAGGCCCCATGTCAAATTTAAATCCGCTATCCTCTAAAAGATTATTCCTACCTCCGCAAACAGGAAGCTTTTCAAAAACATCCACCTCATATCCATCATGAGCAAGCCTGGCAGCAGCTGATAAACCACCTACCCCAGCACCTACAATAGCTATTTTCTTACTTGCCATCTACCATCCTCTCTGCCTGGTCCCAGTCATCTTTTTCGGTTCCAGAGGGCCTACCTTTCTTTTCCCAAATCTTTTGAGCTAATTTCTTAATTTTCTCCTGCCTTTCAATACAGCCCTCTTCGATAATCCTGTTATAAACCCAGGCAAGGGTAAACCCGAATATGCTTGCGTAAATAAATGCCCAGATTGCTGAAAAAATATTCCCCAAAACCGTAGGGCGGCAACCGACATAAGCCATCGACATAAGCCTTAGCAAGAGGTTACTCCAAAAAAACAATATGTTGCATATGCCCAAAATAAAGATTAATCCTCCCCAGGTAATACCTAACGCCAAACCAAAAGCCTTAACATTCAGCTTATTCATTCTGTCTCCTTTCTTCTAAAACAACTTATGGTTTTTATTATATCATATACCTTTACGTTTATGCACAACAAATTTTCCAAAATGGTAAAATACCCTTGACTTAATTTTTGCTTAATAATATACTTATTTTATGCCTCAACCAAACATATCCCTACAGAATCGCATAACTACCCTGATAGCGTTATCTTCTATACTCTTTATTAGCGCATTTACCTTCATTCAGCTAAACAACCAACTCTCTAATATCAATAGGTTCAATACATACCAGGCTAATTTATCAAGCTCGCTTATCAAGAATAATTTGGAAGCCATATTAAATCAACCGCTGGAAGAAGAATCCGCCAAAGAGCAATACCTTTATCTTGAATTAGAGAAATTCCTTGAAAGCAAAATAATCTCCAACGCATTAATCTTTGACCTTAACGGAAATATCGCTGCTTCCACAAAAGATAGGGCAAATAAAATAAGCTTTAGAGACTTGCTGCAATTTGAGAGGTTAAAAGAAATGCCTCCTGAAAAGTGGCTGGTATCTGAAATTGACCAAAAACACAGGCAACTTCTTATTTATATAGGGCTACGCCAAACACAAAACCCTTCATTGGTTTACGCTGCCAAGGTTATCTTTCCTCTTGCAAGCCTGCAAGAAGCACTTCTGCAAGTATATAAGCCTGTAGCCTTAGCTACTATAATAGTTATCCTGGCAAATATATTACTGGGTTATCTGATTTCAAAGATAGTTATCGGGCCAATAAGGGTACTTAACCAAGTAACTAAGATAATTGCTGCTGGTGATTTGTCGATTCGTACAAAAATAAGCACACAAGACGAACTCCAGGAGTTAGGAAATACGTTTAATTATATGGCCAAAGAGTTGGCTAAAATGAAAGAACGCGCAGAAAATGCCAATCCCCTTACTAAGCTACCCGGGAATATCGTAATCCATGAAGAGATTGACAGAAGAATACAGAACAATAGCAAGTTCGTTGTTATCTACTGTGACCTTGATAATTTCAAGGCTTTTAATGATAAATACGGAATAGCAAAAGGAGACCTGGCAATAAAATTGACTTCCGAGCTTTTTAAGGACTCCGCCAAAACTAACGGTAATTCCGATGACTTCGTAGGGCATGAGGGCGGTGATGATTTTATCCTGATAACTACTCCCCAAAAAGCCGAATCTGTGGCTAATTTTATCACCACTGAATTTGATAAGCGGATTCGCAGCCTTTACAGCCAGGAAGATATCGCTCAAGGGCACATAATTGCACATGCCAGGGACGGATCAATAAAAGAATTCCCCATAATGACTATTTCTTTGGCAGGCGTAACTAACGAAAAACACCCGATATCCAGCTATGCAGAAGTAACCAATATTGCAGCAGAATTAAAGAAGAAAGCTAAGGCTGTGGAAGGAAGTATCTTTGTCCTGGATCAACGGGCAGCAGAAACCGATGGTTTATAAAAATGATCACATTAATGCCCGAACAAATATACTTAAAAGGTCGCCAAGTAACGGGTAAAGGCCTGGATTCTTTACTATCTCTATAAAAAAACGGCTGTGATTTTCAAAATCAGCATATTTCTCAATTAAATCCTTTTGGGACTTGAGGAAATAAAATATTTTCTTTAATTCTTCCGCATTTAATCTTTCATAAGCATATTTAAGCTTAGCCCCTATCTTAATTTCTGAGCCAAGCTCTTTCTTCCAAAGGCTATCATAATCAGCTAGCCTGCCGCTATTAATTGAATCTGCCAAGATATCTGCGGCCCTCATTCCGAAGTATATCCCTCCATAAGTTAAAGGCTTGACCTGACAAGCTGCCCCTCCGACTAAAGCAACATTATCCCTGACTGTTTCAGGACAGAAACCAACCGTTACTAATCCGCCAAATTTTTCTAGGACATCCCCGTTTATTCTCTGGTTCTTCATAAATTCTTGCAAATCATAAAACGGGTTGTTTGAAATAACGCCAACCCGGACAACCATTTTATCCTCAGGTACAATCCAGAAGAAGGAAGAATCTCCAATGAAAACCTCAACAAAATCAACGCGCCTAGGCTTCAATTTAATCCTCAGCTGAAAACCTCTATGATAACTAATATGCCCGGCATGATTATTGAATAAGAACTTTCGTACGCTGGAATCTGCTCCGTCAGCCCCTACGGTTATGTCTGCGCTAAGGCCTCCCTGATCGGTCTCGATGATATAACCGTCGTTTACTTTCTCAAAGCCTAAGAATTTATTGCCATATACAATATCCAAAGAACCGCTTAATTCTTTATCAAACCTATCTCTTTCTAAAATATAGGCTGAATTCTCTCTTGCTATATCAAAAGAGTCACCATTAAAATGGATGGTCGCCCCATTAATCGTATTTACTATAGAAGAGCGGGAGACTGAAGCCGGGCTTATCTGGTCAAAAACTGCCCTTCCGACGATCCCGGTACAATGAAGAGGCCTGCCGACTTCATGGTGTTCTTCTATAATCAAAGGGCTGAACCCGTAATCTTTAAGCCGCTTTCCCAGATAACAGCCAACTGGACCTGCGCCAATTATTACTACTTTCTCCTTCATCATAAATAGTTATCTCTTCTTAAGATAATTGACAATGAAATCCATATAACGCTTAACATCTTTATAATCAGGGTCGATATCTAAAACCAGTTCGAACTGGCGGTAGGCCTCTTCCATGCGGCGCATGTTTAGGTAGATCGCTCCAAGGTTATACTGCGCATCAGCATACCCTGGGTTTCTTGCTACTACATCCAAAAGCAGCTTAACCCCCTCGTCAAATTTACGCTGAGACCACAAGACAGCTGCCAAATTGTTGAGTGCCTTGATAAAGCTCTGATCAAGCCTAACGGCGTTACGAAAATACGTAACCGCCTCCTCAATCTTTTTTTTCATAATGTAGGCATATCCGATATTATAATATACCTCTGGCCTCCTAATCGTTTTTCTCTGGGCCAAAAGCCGCTCTCCTGCCCTTATCGCTTCATCAGGGAGGCTGTTATTTATAAATATAAATATTGCGTTAGCCACTACTAGCTCATCCAAAGGAGAAGCCCTTAGCGACTGCCTCGATAATTCCAGGGCCTTATCATCCTGCTTTAGCCAATAATAACTTAAGCTTAATCCGCTCAAAGATAAAGCGTCTTTAGGTAAAATATCCAGGGCGAGTTCAAACTCTTCCTTCGCTTGGCCATATTTACCATCCCTAAGCATTTGAAAACCTTTTTCTCTATACCTCTGCGCCCGGTTAAAGGCAGTGTCTTGAGAAAGAACTTCCTTTTTAGGCGATAAATCCCCTTGGTCCAGTATGCCCTCTTCTTTTTTAACAGGAACATCCTGGCCACCTTTTATATACTCAATAGCCTCACTGACTAAAGCTGAATAATCCTGCCTGTTACGATACAAAGATAGGGCTTCTAAGAACGCCGAAGCAGCCTTTGCATCGCCAAGATTATATAAAGAGATATTCCCAGCCTCTAGCAACCCGAAATCAGTAGAGCCAAATTGCGGGCTGTCATTAACCAGCTGTGCGTATAAGTCGCGTGCCCCTTTAAAATCACCCATTTTATAAAGCGTATCTGCAACTTGGTAGAGACAAACAACCGACAAATCTCTGTCTGTATCAGCTAATTCCCGGGACATTTTGTTGAAATAATCAACAGCCTCCCGGTTTCTTCCTGCCATCTTATAAATCCAACCTATATTAAAACGGGCCTTTATCGCTGTCTTTGAATAGGGCTCGATATCGGCGGATTTAACTAAAGCCTCCTCTGCCCTCTGGTAATCTTCAAGCTGGATGTAATAATTCGCTAATTCATAGTATAAATTCTGCAGGGCATCACTATCCCTCGCT
>Ga0172375_10005897_pt1 | contig 17432 bp, 17 predicted proteins | sample LakKiv1m_FD_114537 | JGI IMG/M metagenome (GOLD analysis project Ga0172375, IMG submission 114537) | Freshwater microbial communities from Kabuno Bay, South-Kivu, Congo - kab_092012_11.1m | ecosystem: Environmental > Aquatic > Freshwater > Lake | place: Democratic Republic of the Congo...
CGCGGCTACTAGACGATTCCCGTAGGACCGGCGTCCGGCCAGACTCGGTCCAGGTGGTCGACGGGCCGCTCTCATCGCGGCTGCCCACCCGGCTTCGGGTGTGGCTCTTTTTCGGGCTGCGTGCCCGCCGATCGCCGTGTTGAGGTGTGGCTCAAGAGGGGACTGCCCAGCTCGCAGTAGCAATGCCCGCCTCACGTTCACATCAACAGCGGCTGAAGGCGGGAAACAGATGCAGGTGTTCATCGGGGTCGACCCCCACAAGCTCTCGGCGACGATCGAGGTCGTCGACCAGTACGAAACGGTGTTGGCCAGAGGCCGGTTCGACACCAACAAGACCGGCTACGCGGCCATGAAGAAGCACGTGGCTTCGTGGCCGGATCGGATCTGGGCGATCGAGGGAAGCGGCGGTGCCGGCCGGCCACTGGCGCAGCGACTGCTCGCCGACGGTGAACGGGTCGTCGATGTACCGCCGAAGCTCTCGGCCAGAGCCCGGCTGTTCGACACCGGGCACAACCGCAAGACCGACGCCCATGACGCCCACGCCGTGGCTGCCGTCGCGGTCCGCACGAAGGGCCTGCGGGTGCTCGCGCGCGACGACGACCTTGAGGTGTTGGGGATGTTGAGCGACCGCCGTTCGGAGCTGGTCAGTCAGCGCGTGCAGACGGTGAACCGACTACAACGCCTGCTTTCTGAGCTGCTCCCAGGCGAGGTCAAGCTGAACCTCACCGCCCCGCAGGCGCGCGAGATCCTCTCGCGACGACGTCCGCGTGACCTGGCCGGGAAGACCTGCAAGCGACTCGCGCTCGAGCAGCTCGAGGACCTGGTCGTGATCGATCGTCGGATCAAGGCCAGCGAGAAGGAGTTGAAGGCCCTCGTGATTGCGTCCGGATCGAGGCTGATGGACCTGCCCGGCATCGGCCCGATCGGCGCTGCTCGGATCCTGGCCGATGTTGGCGACGTGCACCGGTTCGCTGACCGCAACCGTTTCGCGTCCTGGAGCGGCACCGCGCCGCTGGACGCCTCCTCGGGTGAGCAGATCCGCCACCGGCTCTCCCGTGCCGGCAACCGCAAGATCAACCACATGCTGCACATGGCAGCCCTCAGCCAGATCCGCCTCGACACCGAGGGCCGTGCCTACTACCGACGCAAGCGCGCCGCGGGGAAGACCCACCTCGAAGCGCTGCGGTGTCTCAAGCGCAGGATCTCCGACGCCGTCTACCGCCAGCTCCTCCACGACGCCACCACGGCCACCGCTGGTGCGAGTCCGGGAGGGCACTGCGGGGCGTCACTCATATCCAGCGCGGCCGACTCTCACCCGCTCATCAGCACTTCGGATCAGCCACTCCCGGACCCGCGCCCACGACGCTACGCCGCGACCCCACGGCCGAGGAAGAGCCAGCACGGCAAGCCCCTCCAGCGCGCCGATTGACAACAGAGGGGAGCCGAATAGACGCACTTCTGCCCACGAAGGTGGACTCCTCCATCGCTGGACGCCTCGATCATCTGGCCGGCGTAGCCAGGTGCCGGGTCATCAGTCCTCGGTTCGTGGCTCGGAAGGCCGCTCCAGCATCGTGCGTTACGAAAAACACCTGTTGAGCAGGGTGGCCAAGGAAGTCGCGCAGCACCGCCGCGCGCTCCACGAGCTCATCGTCGTTGTTCGAGAGCCGAACGTGCCCCAGCGGCTCAAACAGGAGCTGCATGGTGAGCTCACCGTGACCAGCCGATCGCTGTCGGATGAATTGAGTGACGCCCGGCTGGTCTCCAAGAAGACCGTAGAGATACTTGCTGACTCCGTTCACCTTGGCGCGCTTGTCACTACGGTGACCGAGATGGTCCAGCTCATCGATGACTAGCAACGGAATCACCACGCGGATCTCGTCGCCCGACGACGGGAAGGATGGCCCTGGGCTGGACTCGAGGAGGTCCTGCCAATCGAAGGTACTGAGAGGTTGGTCGACGTTCATCCAGAAGTTCGTATCTGGGACGACGAGGTTTGTGAATTTGCCACTCCGAGGACGCCATGCCTGCACCTCGCTTGATACGGCCTCCGCCGCAGCTGATAGAAGCCGGACACGGAACTGGACTTCCTCAATAACGGAGGCGACGATCGTGCTAGTAGGCACCGGGTTATCCAGCACGGCCCAGTAGCGAGGGCTTGTGAGCAGTCGATCAAGGTCGTGCGGTGGGAGGACCGACTGCAACATGCGAACCTGGCTACCGACCCATTCAAGGTAGTTCACGATCACCTCATCGCCTCGACCGTTTGTGCAGTTCTCACCGCTCATCGCGGCGTCTCGGAGGAGGGCAGCCAGGCGCTCTCCGGTCCCGACTGCTGGCCAGATCATGTGCCGTCGGTCCACTACAACTCCTCGATGGGGCCAGGACGCGAAAACGTGCTCTTACAACTGTGACATGAACCGCGGCATGCACCTGCGGCGGAATGTCGCACCATCGCGGCATGCGGCCCGTCGCGCCTACCTGAACCGGGCCACGTCCTTGATCAGGCCAACGATGTGGTCGTTGAACCGGTCCATGTCTTCGGCGGGGATCCAGTATTCCAATGTCGTTCAGCCGCCTGCCTGCTGAACTTCGCAGGAGTCGAGGAAGCACTTCTCGACCTCGAAACGGGTCACATAACCGACTCCACTCGCCTTGACGTTCCAGTCACGTGCGATGCGGGTGGCGTAATCCTCGTTGAGCACTGGGGTAGAAGATCGGCTGGTCGGGAAGCCGCGGGGGCCACGCGCGCCATCCCGACGCCTCAACCCGCGCTAGCTCCTTCGGACCGGTGGCTCCCCACAACGTCCCGTTTCAACAACGGGAGCCTCCCACAGCGCCAGCTCGCGAGCATAATGACACCACCGCCGCGGGGACAGCCGCTCCGTCTACGGCATGCCCGCACTCCGATGGCCGGCGAGGTGGATGAGACCGTCCCTATTCGCGCCCCAGCGGCATCCCATCCTCGCGACCGCACGATCTCGTCACATGGGACCAGACGCCAGGGCAGCGCCACACCGGGCGATGCAAGCGGGCCGCCCCAGGATCGCGTTCCGCGACGCTGTCACCGCCGCGAGCGGCAGCTGACAACCCGACTCGATGCCCCAGGTCACCCCGAACGTCGGTGGTGCGCACTACTATCGTCCTACTGATCCAGCGAGCGCGGAAGCAAGGTGACCTCCGGCATGATCGACTCCGCGTTCACGGTGCGCGAGGTACAGCACACGTACCGTGTGCTTGACCGGCGGTGGATGTCGATTCGGACCGAGCACACCTTCTCAATCGAAGCGGAGCGGCCTCATCGTCTCTTCCTTCGCGAGTACGTGTGGGACAACGAGATCGGTATCGAGAAGCCTCCGCTGATCACCAGTGGGCGACGAGCAAGCGGCTCAACGATGCACCGACTGCAAGGACCCATCATCCGGGGGGCAAAAGGGGCGCGGCTGGCAGTTATTGACCTCGGCCGTGTCTTGTCCCCTGGAGAGCGCGACGAACTATCTCTCTCGCACTTCTTCATGCGAGTGGCGCCGGAGCCCGAAGCGTGGGTTAGCCATGCAGCGGTAGCGGGTTGCACCAAGATCACCTTGAAAGCCATCCTGCCGAAGCGGTCGGACCTGAGGCCACATCTGAAGACGCAGCCGACAGACGCCGGTCCGAATGAATGGGACACCCACGAGCCGCTAATCCCTCACGACACTCCCGACGGGTACGAAGTCAGCGCCGTCGTCGAACGTCCAGTCGCGAATCACAGATACCGTCTTTCCTGGGACCAGGCGGTCGGCTAAAGATGTCGCCCGCATGGACCGATAGCAACCCTGGAGTAGGAGAGGAGTGCCAAATGGCGGACGGCCAAGACAACTAGAGATGGTGCGCAACCCACTACCCGCGGACTAGGTCGAAGACCGACGCATCCGCGGGTTTGTGCATCTGACAAGGTGCGGCAACCCCATGGAGGTACAGAACATGACGTCCGGAAGCGACTTCGAGGAGAAGAAGCTCTTCGCCTACTTCGCGCACCTGGCCTCCGCAGTTGGCAAGATCCCCGATACGCAATCGGTATGCGTCGCGCACATGGTGTCCAACTCGCGAGTTTTCTTGCCCGCACTTGAGGACGTTGCCCCTGTCGGGTTGCTGCTGCCGAAACCAAAGACAGCTAGCAGCGCGGATGCCAAAGCGATTTACAAATTGGGGTTCGAACGCGCCGACCTCAGCCGCGAGTGGGCATCGAACACCAAAGCTGTGGTGAAGACCATCAAGCAGGCAATTCCTCAGCGCAATAAGGTAGTACTGATCGACATCGGCGGCTATTTCGCGAGCAGCGCTAACGGAATCGCCGCGGGACTGGGCGACAGGCTGCTGGGGATCATGGAGGGCACCGAGAACGGTGTCCAGAAGTATGAACAGCATGTTGAAGTCTCCGGCACCCCATTCGCGGTTCCGGTCGTCACTGTCGCGCGGAGTCCCCTCAAGCTACCAGAGGACTACCACGTCGGAACAGGAGTGGTCTTCTCCGTAGAAGCCGTACTGCGTGAACAATCCCAGATCCTCCAAACACGCAGAGCGTGCGTGATCGGCTACGGCAGGGTCGGGCGAAGCGTCGCTGAGGTACTGCGAGGCAGAGGTATTCCGACCGTCGTACATGATCGTTCCCCTATCGCCATGGCAGAAGCGGCCGCGCGGGGATTTCAGGTGTTCCGTCGTCTAGATGATGCGCTGCAACTTTCTAACCTCGTCGTGTCAGCAACTGGCGGTCACGCGATCGACCGATGGGCGTTGGCGAGTATTCGAACCGGCACCGTAGTGGCCACCGTGACATCGGTAGATGACGAGTTCGTAGAGAGCGACCTCGAGCTCTACCGTAAGAGCCGGGTCTCGGCGTCGATAACACGGTACGACTCCGGTGCGCGCTACTTCTGGCTTGTCAACGACGGCAACCCCGCGAACTTTGTTCACGGCGCTGTGATTGGTCCAGCGATGCAACTTATCGAAGGAGAGAAGATGGCGGCGCTGGTCTCCCTTTACGACCGGTCGTTCGTCCTTAGAGGCAAGAGTCCGATTGCGGAGGTTCCGGACGAGAGACGTGCGACTGTGGCAGAGATCTGGAACGAGCACTTCTTGGAAGACTAGGGTTCCGGATCGCCACGCGCTGACGCTAGAGACTCACCAGATGGCGAGTGTTGTGATAGCCGGGTCCTGCGTACGCCAGCGCGCAGTTCTGCCGCCGCGGACCTTCGTACAACCGCGCCACCACGGGAGCACGAAGCTTGCCCCGTCTGGCCAATCTCCAGGCACCGGCGGCATAACCGGTCGGTCGCGCTACCGCGACCAGCCTACTGACCGCGCATCCGTGTACACCGACATCAGTCTCCGTAAGCCCTTGACACCGCTTCGCGGTGGAATGGGCGGTGCCGTCGCATACCATCGCGTGAGAGCCCCCGCCAGCTGGACTTCGACAGCAGGGCCGTTTCGGCTTCGTCTTAAACACGTGGACCCAGAGCGCGCATGCCGTCCTGAGCACCCGGCAACCGGCATGTGCGGCCCACTCTGGAGCGAATTCGCCGGTGATCACGAGTCTTCGCCCTCAATCGCAGTACGGGAGCATCGTTCTCGTCCCGCGATAACGTTCGCCCTCATGGGGGTCAGTACAACTAGCCCTGCTACGACATCGCACGAGAAGCATGTGCCCATCCGAGACGCGGACCAGAACGAGGGATGATGAGATTCACAGCGTCCGACTTGCGTTGGCCACCGAGCGACGCGCGCTCCGAGGCCTTCCTCGAACGCGACAATTGGGATGATTACACCTACAAGACGCTATGGACACTGCGGTATGTCGATGCCGAAGGGGGCACTCATACCATCGGTGGAGTCAAGATCGCTCAGTTCGGCCAGGAGGAGCGTTCGAGGACGAACCTTGAAGGCCGGTTCACAGAGTTGCCGGGCGACTACTTCTCACTTGGGCAGGACGAGGACTACTACCTGAACCTGCAGGCGTTGGGAGACTCAGTTCGCCTAGAGATACTTCATGCTCTGCGGGATATAGCCCTCGATACCGACCTCTTCGAGGTTGCCGTGCGGGAAGATGTTACTCGCACATCGCTGATGCGAAGTCTCACTGCAAACGAAGTGCGGAACCAGTTTCATCGGATGGCGAGGGGCGGCGCGCGGTTGTCGCCATACGCATTCACGTATCGGCCTCCGATCGAGAACGAGACCGGCGAAGTTCTTGATTCAACTCCGTTGACCTTCGAGGTCCGCCCTCGCTCGAAGCCACCCACGAACGTACACGTGATAATTGGTCGAAACGGCATGGGGAAGTCGTTCCTTCTCAATAATGTCACGAACGCATTGGTTAGAGGCGAAACGCCACTCACGGGCTCCGTGGAGTTTCACCAGCCAAGCGTCGACACTGAAGCGAAACGCTTCGCCAACGTCGTCTCGGTGGCGTTCTCGGCCTTCGATCAGTTTGAACCACTTCGGCACCAATCTTCCACCGAAGGGAGCCTTCGCTACAGGTACATCGGCTTGAAGGCCGCCGCCAAGAAGGCGGATGAGGAAACCTCGGTGAAAGGGTTTCAAGCTTTGGCAACCGAATTTGCGCTTAGTGTCAAGGCCTGCGTGGCGGAGCCGCGGCGATCACGATGGCGGAGAGCCCTAGAGATACTCCAAAGCGACCCAATGTTCGCGGACCAGATTAGTCGCTTCATCCATGTCACGAACGAAGAGCACCTGCGATCAGAGGCCCGCGACGTCTTCTGGAACATGAGTTCAGGCCACAAAATCGTGCTGCTGACGATAACTCGCCTTGTTGAGACCGTCGAGGAAGCGACCCTGGTTCTCCTTGATGAGCCGGAGTCCCATCTGCATCCACCGCTCCTGGCTGCGTTCGTCCAAGCGCTATCAGACCTACTCGAAGACAGGAACGGGGTTGCGTTGATCGCGACTCACTCGCCCGTGATCCTGCAGGAGGTTCCCCGGGACTGCGTGTACAAGATCCGTCGCATACGGGACACGACCCTTGCGTCGAGGCCGGAGATCGAAACTTTCGGTGAGAACGTCGGAACCTTGACTCAGGAGATTTTCGGTCTCGAGGTCACAGCCTCTGGTTTTCACCGGACGCTCCAAACGGCAGTCGCGTCGGGCGCCAGTTACGATGAGATCGTTGCCATGTTCGATGGGCGCCTGGGCTTGGAAGCGAAAACCCTGCTCCAAGCGATGACGATCGCGCGGCGGCGATAAATGCTGCGGGTAGTAAAGCCATCCATTCCCACAATTGATGTCTACCGCGCATGTTACAAAGGCATTGCTGATGTGCACCTGCGTAATCGACTGGAGAACGAAGAAGCGCACGTTCAGGGTCGGTCTGACGAATTTGACGCGGCAGCGACCGATGGCTTGACCTTCTACTTGACGGAGACAGACTTCTCAGTTCCGACCGTATCTAAGAGCGAGATGGAGTGGCTCTACGACGAACGGATGGTCAAGAGGTCGGCGGGACGGAAGATCTACGAAACGCTTAGAGCTGCGGCGCGCGACGGCCTGTGCGCCATTTGCGGAGTTCGTCCTGCCGCGACACTTGATCACTTCCTTGCAAAACAGGGTTACCACGCTCTAGCGGTTAATCCACTGAATCTTGTGCCTGCGTGCTTTGAATGCAATCACACCAAGGGATCAGCAAAGCGCGATACCCCCCACCCGTACTTCGACGATTATCACCTTGACGTATGGCTGAACGCAACAGTCGTGCCCACATCGCCGTGCGTTGTGGAGTATTCGGTTCTAACTCCAAGTAGCTGGAGCCCAAGCATGGCCACTAAAGTGAGGAATCACTTCGACACCTTCAAACTGGGCGAACTCTATGGTGCTCAGGCTGCTCGGCACCTAGCAGGAATTCGGCAGCTCCTCCGACAGACTCTTTCTGCTGCGACTGCCGACGCCGTGCGCGTGCTGCTCGAAGGCGCGCGCGACTCATGGGCCGCAACTGACCTCAACTGCTGGGAGACCGCTCTGTATCGCGCTCTCGCCATCTCGCAGTGGTACTGCGAAGGAGGCTTCGACAATTGAAGAACAGCCAACGCGGGAGGTAATCCGGCGTGTCCGGAGTAGCGAGCCACGTCAGCGAGCTGGCCAGACGTCTTCGCTCTGAGACGGCAGGAGATTGTTCATGAGTATTGCCGTCGGGGATCACCGTGCCTCGGCCCGGTCCGCCGCACTCGGCCAAGGCGCGCTGCCGACTCTAGGCCGCCGCCTACTGCGCTTCGCCGCCGCACCTCAACGCGAGCCATCGGCCCCTAAGCTCAGTGCACCCTGGTTCGCTCGATCCTCCCCGCACCAGTCGCACCGTCCGTAGACTTGTCGCAGCGAGACGGATGGGGGTTCCGCGAGTCATGCGCTTCACTGAAGTTGATGTGCAGCAGGCGTTTCCGGAGATGACTATCGACCTTCCCTACGTTGGGAAGGGAGGCGATAAGGTCGCGTTCCGGGCCTCGAGAGACGTCGATGCCCTCGCGCTCAAGATCCTGCTGGAGCCTATTCATAACGACGACGCCGAGGACTACGACCAGGAACTGGCGACTGAACGATTCCGTCGCGAGATGATCGGGATGGCGGCCACCGACTGTCCGCACATCATTAAGGTCATCGATGAGCCGCAACTGCGCAGCATCAGCGACAGGAAGTACGTCTGGTACACCGAGCCGTACCTCGAGAACGGAACGCTGCAGAGCCGGCTAAAGACCCACGGTCGCCTCACACCGGACGAAGTTCACGAACTAGCTCGCAGCCTCTTCTTGGCTGTCGAGGCGATGTGGGACTCGGAGCACCGCGTCGTGCACCGTGACATCAAGCCTGGAAACATCGGATTTGCGGCCGACGGTACTCCAGTGCTAATCGACCTCGGCATCGCGCGCTTCACTTTGATGTCGAGCATCACCTCGTCCTCCATGGTGGGCCCTGGCACCGGCCGATACGCAGCGCCGGAACAGTTCGATATCACTCGGATCGCGAACGTCGACTTCCGCACGGACCTCTTTCAGATCGGCATCGTCTTGGTCGAGGCGTTGACCGGAACCCATCCGTTTACGGGGGGCGACTACTGGACCAACTTGAACAATTTCGACGCAAGCACCTTGGATTCCATGCCGATGACGGAGGGGTTGCGTCGGGTTATCCCGAGACTGTTGGCCTCGCGCCAGAGCCGCAGGTTCCGTCGCGCCGACATGCCCCGCAAGACACTCGATGGGACCGCCTGATGTTCTACCTCCAACACGGCTTCGGCAAGGGCCTGAAGGTCAGCCACTTGAACGACGAGGGATACCTCTCGGGGATGATTTTGAGCCCCGCCCACGAGGATCGGTTCCAACTCCGCGAGACCGTCAGGCAGTGCCACGACATGGGCGTGGACGTGCTGGTCGATCCCCAGTCCTACGTCTACTCACTCACGCCAACGGGAACGGGCCGGCAGCACGTTGAGCACGGTCTCGACCTGACCGATCTGCACTGGTCACAGACGGCCGACACCATGAAGCGGCACTTGGACGCCGTGCGCAGGGCCAACGAGGAGATCGGCATCCAAACTTGCTGGATCGCACCCTCCCCATTTCAGGCAACGCTCACAGACTTCTGGCTGCCAATTGCCCTGCAGTACGCGCGGACTGCGGCCAGCGAATGGGGCAGCGAACGGACCGTAGCGTCCCTCGTTCTCGACGAGAATCTGCTGTCGGCTTGGTCGTCGATCGAAGAATGGCTCGATATCCTTACGACACTGGAGGTGAAGGGCTTCTACCTCGTGGTCAACAGGAATCGCGCACAGTACCCGCCACTTCCGTGGGTTCCTGAAGCGTTGGCGAACCTACTCCGCCTGATCTACACGCTGACGGAGATCAACGGCTATGAGGTCTTCTGGGGGTACGCGGACACCGACGGCGTCCTCGGCTCGGCTGTCGGCGCCACGGGCATTGCGTCCGGCTGGTCCTACGGACTGCGGCAGTTCTCGACGGCTCGGTGGAACGAGAAACGATCGGGCGGTGCGCCCGCCGTTCCCCGAGTTCACCTCCGTCGCCTGTGGTCCCAGGTGCGTTGGAACGAAGCTGCTGACCTCTTCGACTCGGTCGCTGGTAAGAAGGCGTTCGGCCCCCGCATCCGGAAGCGATTCACGAAAAGCGGATTCGAGTCGTTGAACAATACGATGGCCCAGGAGCAGCACCTCTCGGTTCTCGCCGAGCGGATAGCGGCACTCGATGCCAAAGCCGAAATTGCTGATCGCCTAGATACAGTGGCCGACAGTCTTGAGGACGCGCTTGAGAAGTTTGGCAAGATCGCAGAAGAGGGCATCGCGTTGGAGCCGAGGCACGCGTCCCGCGTCCGGTCCTACCGAGATGCTCTGGAGCTCTTTCGGAAATCGGAGAGCTTGTAGGCCTGTCCCGAGTCGAGGCCACGCAAAACGAGTTCGAACAACCATAGGCGCGACCACATCGGTGGCGTCTCGGCGGCCGGTTCACGAACCCAGCTGAAATCGGACCCATCGCGGAAGAGCAGCCCACAGCGATAGAAGTCCAAGGACCGCCACGTCTCATGTGGCAACTCCCGCTGCGGCATGAGGATTGCCGAGCGATCGAACATCCTGCGGAACCTGGCAACCTGATGCACCGCACGTCGCCAATCACGAATCTTGGCCTCGACCGCAAACGTGTCAGTGACCATCGACGCAAGGTGCTCGGCCTCGGCCAGCGTCCAACCCTGAACCGCAAGCTCTCGTCGCAGACTCTGAGCGTAGGACTGTGACAGCCCGCGGCCGTTGGTCACGACTTGCGAATCGAGTAAGCGCGCGGACGCCTGCGACGAGAGCCGCAACCCTGACTGCCGATACCTTCGCAACGTGGTAGCAGCCATTGTCACGAAGACGAGGTCCGGGCGACCAGCACCCCCCAACTCTGGCTCTTCTACGACGTAAACGCTTCGCCCGGGGCCGGGGCGCATGAAATCCGGTGCACGTAGAAGGAACGCGTCAACTAGCTGCTGTTCATGGATCGGTACGCCGACCTGCGGTCGGGACACGGCCGACTCGCCCTGCAGGACTGAGTCATCAAGAACCGATGTCACGTCCACACCTTAGTTCGGAAGCGAGTGAGGATGGGTCTCGGTAGTGCGAGGCGAAGCTGCAGCGGACGAGAGGCGCGCCGACGGCATCGACGCTGCCGGCCTGTCGGCGGTGCAACGCGCCTGCTCGGGGCCTACGCGCGGCGTCATTCTGGGCTACTAGAGACTCCCGCCAAGGTCGATGTCTGGCCAGACTCGACTGAGGTGCTCGGCGGGCTCGCTCTCTTTTGGGCTGCCCACCGCCTGCTGGCGGTGTGGCCCTCTTCCGGTTTGCGGCCCGCTGAGCACTGCTGACGAGGCGTGGCTCAAGAGGGGACTGCCCAGCTCGTAGTAGCGATGCCCACCTCGCCGTCCATCCGGAAACGCACAGGCGGGAGAAGCACATGAGCAACCCGGTCGGTCGCGTCGTCATCGGCGTCGATCCCCACAAGCTGTCGGCCACCATCGAGGTCCTCGACCAGCACGAGACGAAGCTCGGCAGCGGACGGTTCAGCACCGACCACGCCGGCTACACAGCCATGCGCACCTACGCGAGCACCTGGCCCGACCGAGTGTGGGCAGTCGAGGGAGCCAATGGAGCAGGCCGGCCACTCGCGCAACGGCTCCTCGAGGCCGGGGAGAACGTCGTCGACGTCCCGGCCAAGCTCGCGGCCCGCGTCCGTCTGTTCGACACCGGCCACAACCGCAAGACCGACGCGCTCGACGCCCACTCCGTCGCGGTCGTCGGTGTGCGCACCAAGACACTGCGCGTGCTGCACCGCGACGGAGAGCTCGAGGCACTGCGGATGCTCGCCGACCGCCGCGAAGTTTTGACCCGACGCCGGGTGCAGACCGTGTGTCGACTCCATGCGCTGCTGGCAGAGCTCCTGCCAGGACAGGCGAAGAAGGACCTCACCTCGGGTCAGGCGAAGGCCATGCTGGCCAGCGTCCGACCGCGCGACATCGCCGGGAAGACCAGACGTCGCATCGCCGCCGAGGAGCTCGCCGACCTGATCGCGATCGAGACGAAGATGAAGAAGGCCACTGCCGAGCTGAAGGCGATGGTTCAGGCCCGGCAGTCGCACCTGATGGACATCCACGGCATCGGCCCTGTCGTCGCCGCGCGGATCCTTGCCGACGTCGGCGACGTGGCCAGGTTCGCCGACCGCAACCGGTTCGCGTCCTGGACCGGCACCGCACCACTGGATGCCTCTTCAGGTGAGCAGAACCGGCACCGACTTTCACGCGCCGGCAACCGGCGGGTCAACCACGTCATCCACATCGCGGCGGTTACCCAGCTGCGGCTCGACACCGACGGCCGTGCCTACTACCGCCGCAAGCGAGCCGCCGGGAAGAAGCCGGCCGAGGCACTGCGCTGCCTCAAGCGGCGCCTGTCCGACGCGATCTACAAGCAGCTCGTCGCCGACCTCGCTGGCACGAGTCCGGGAGGGCACTGCGGGGCGTCTCAAGAATCCAGCGCGGTCGACCTACCCCGCCCATCGACACTTCGGATCAGCCACTCCCGGACCCGCACATCCGACGCTACGCCGCACCCGCGCCACCCCGAAAGAGCACAGCGACAAGGACTCTCGAAGTCACCCGTTGACAACAGAGGGGAGCCGGGGTGGGGAACATCCACCGGAGGTTAGGCCGGCGCGTGCCTGCCTTGGTGGAGTCCCCCGGTGAGTTCGCCCGGGCCAGTCGAGTCACGAAGCGCAGGGCAGAGCTACCGACGAGTAACAGCCGGTTTAGCATCCTTTAGCGATTCCGTGTGTGCCCTTCGCGTCTCGCAACGCGCGCTGCGGCTGTTCCTATCGAAGCTGACGTCGTGAGGGCCGTCAGCCGCCCCACACCGTCTGCTCGCGCCCATCTAGCGCGTCAAGCACTTCTTGGACTCTCCGCAGCCGCAGGACGTCAACCGGTCGAGCATCGTTCAGCCGTGCGTCGCGACCAAAGAGCCAGTCGCGGACTATCTCCGGGGCGTAGATGAGGGAGGCGCGAGCTACGACGTGGTCGAGGTCAACGAGCAGGCGCAACTGAGTCGGCGTAGGCATTGCGGTCCCCGCACGCCACTTGGACAGAAGCGGCCTGGTGACTCCGAGGCACTCCGCGACCCTCGTGGGTGTCCCGAGCGTGTCGACCAGCAGTTCGATCCGTGCGCTGATGAGCGGCTCCAAGGTCCCCTGTGTCATGCCACCATCATCACCCGCACCACTGACACTGGACACGGCCTTCGGCCGGTACCCGTCCTCCGAGTTTGTGTGGACTTTGTGTGGAGTAGGGGCTTTCCAGGACACAGAAGACTCCCCCGGGGTCTCGGGTCCCCGGGGGAGTCGGAGCCGCCTGTCGGAATCGAACCGACGACCTAGTCATTACGAGTGACTCGCTCTACCGACTGAGCTAAGGCGGCGTGGCCTGCCGAGCATGCTCGGTGGACCGCGGGCGAGTATACGGAGCGCCCGGGTCCGGACCGAAATCACGGTGGACCGTCTGGGACGGCTGGCTAGTCTCGGGGAGACCGATCGTCTTCTCGACCAGGAGGATCCATGCCCACTCGCACCGCACGCACGACCTGGACCGGCGGCCTCCAGGACGGCTCCGGCAAGGTCGAGCTCACCAGCTCGAGCACCGGCACCTTCGACGTCGACTTCCCCAGGCGCGCCGCCGACGACGCCGGCGGGACGACCAGCCCCGAGGAGCTCGTGGCAGCTGCGCACTCCGCGTGCTACGCGATGTCGCTCTCCAACCTCGTGACGGAGGCCGGCGGGACGGTCCACGCGCTGGACGTGTCCGCAGACGTGACGCTCGGCCCCGACAAGGACGCCGGCGGGTTCAAGCTCACCGGGATCACGCTCACGGTGCGCGGCGAGGTCGAGGGGCTCGACGAGGCCGGCTTCGCGGAGGCCGCCGACAAGGCCAAGGCCGGGTGCCCGATCAGCAAGGCGCTCGCCGGTGTCGACATCACGCTCGACGCGGCGCTCGAGGGCTGAGCCTCACCCCCCGCTGGTCGAGGAGGTCGCCCCGCGACCGTCACGAGACCCGCGTGGCTAACAGGTCGTGCCGTCGGTGGGCACGCTGCCGTCGAGGAGGTAGTCCTCGACGATCGCGTCGATGCACTCGTTGTCGGCGTTGTAGGCCGTGTGGCCGTCGCCGTCGCGCTCGACGAGCACCCCGGAGTCGAGCTGGGCCGACAGCGCCCGCGCCCACTTCAGCGGGGTGGCGGGGTCGCGACTGGTGCCGAGCACCAGGATCGGCGCGGCGCCCTCGGCGCGGATGTCGAGCGGCTCCTCGCTGGAGGTCACCTCGATCCCGCGGCAGGAGGCCATCCCCCACGCGAAGATCCGACCGAAGGTCGGCGAGGCGGCCTCGAACTCCTCGAACAGCGACGGCACCTGGGCGAAGGGGACGGACGTCGGGTCGTCGAGGCAGTTGATGGAGTAGTTGGCCTCGATCGAGTTGTCGGCGTAGGAGCCGTCCGGGTTGCGCGAGGCGTACGCGTCGGCGAGGTTCATCAGTGCCGAGCCCTTGCCCTCCAGGGCCGAGGCCAGCGCGGTGCTGAGCAGGAACCAGTAGTCGCGGTTGTAGAGCGGGGTGATGATCCCGTAGAACGCGTTGCCGACCGTCAGCTCGCGATCGCCCGCGGGCAGCGGCTCGTCCTCGATGTCGGCCAGCAGGCCGTTGATGGTGGCGAGGCCCTCCTCGACGGTGTCGCCGAGGAAGCAGTTGTCCGTGGAGTCGAGGCAGTTCTGGACGTAGGCCCGCAGCGCGGTCTCGAATCCGGTGGCCTGCTCGAGCGCGAGCGACCTGGAGTCCAGGCCGACGTCGACCGCGCCGTCGAGGACGAACCTGCCGACCTTGTCCGGGAACAGCTCGGCGTAGGTCGCACCGAGCTTGGTGCCGTAGGAGGCGCCGAAGTAGCTCAGCTGCTCCTCCCCCAGCGCGGAGCGCAGCACGTCCATGTCGCGGGCGGCCTCGGCGGTGGTGACGTGACCGACGATCGGCCCGGAGCCGGCCACGCACTTCTCGCCGAACGACAGCACCGACGCGCGGTAGGCGGCGCGCTCCTCGGCCGTGTCGGGGGTCGGGTCGCCGCCGAGGTAGGCGTCGAGCTCGGCGTCGCTGAGGCAGTCGACCGGCGCGGAGCCCCCGACGCCGCGCGGGTCGAATCCGACGATGTCGAAGCCGTCGAGCAGGGGCTCGCGGAACACCTGGGTGCCGGCGGCGGCGTACGTCGTGCCGCGCGCTCCGGGGCCGCCGGGGTTCACCACGAGGGAGCCGACCCGCGACCCGCGTGCGGGGACACGCAGGAGGGCCAGCTCGACGGTCTCGCCCTGCGGCTCGGCGTAGTCGACCGGCACGGTGAGGGAGCCGCAGTCGTGGTCGTCGTCGGCCTCGCAGGGCTGCCAGTCGATGCGCTGGGAGTAGAGGTCGGCGAGCGCCGGGTCGGGAGCCTCGGTGACCGTCGCCGGCGGCGGCGTGGTCGGCGACGGCGTCGGACGGGCGCGCGGCTCGTCGGGCGTGGCGCCACGGATCGCGAGCCCGACCGCGACGAACGTCGTCAGCGCCAGCGCGAGCACCGCCAGCACCGCGACGACCCGGCGCATCAGCGGCCCCCGGGCAGCCGCAGGGCGACCGTCATGGACTCGAGGGCAAGCTGTGGGGGCACGTTGAACTCCAGCATCTGTTCGCGGGCGGTGAAGATCGCGTCGATCATGCGCAGCAGCTGCTCGGGCGAGGCGGCGCGCGCGACGAGGGCGACGTCACCGCGCGGCTCCTCGTTGACGAGCGACCCGGGGGCGCCGACCGACAGGGCGATGGCGTCGCGGTAGACCGAGACGAGGTCCATCAGGGCGCGGTCGATGACGTCGAGCACGCGCCGCTTGGCCTTCTGCTTCTGCAGCTTCTCCAGACCGCCCAGCGCGGCGCGGTAGGACCGGCTGGTGGTGTCCTTGCGCTCGCTGCCGAAGATCGCCTGGAGCTCCTCGAGCTCGCGCTTCTCCGCGGCGGCCGTGATCGCCTCGGTCTCCTCCTTGGCGAGCTCGGCCAGGTTGGTCGCGGCGGTCATGCACGAGCCCAGCGACGTCAGGCGGGCAGGGATGCTGATCACCTCGCGACGGCGCGTACGGGTCTCCTCGTCGAGCGCGAGCGCGCGGGCACGGCCGATGTGACCCTGGCTGGCGCGCGCGGCGAAGCCCGCCATGGTCTCGGAGATGCCGTCGTTGCGGTGGAGGAAGGCTGCGACGTCGTCGGTGCCGGGCGTCGAGAGGGTGAGGGTGCGGCAGCGGGAGCGGATCGTCGGGAGCACGTCCTGGACCGTCGGTGCGCACAGCAGCCACAGCGTCTTGGGCGTCGGCTCCTCGATCGCCTTGAGCAGTGCGTTGCCGGTGCGGGGGTTCTCCGGGGTGCCGAGACGGTCGGCGTCCTCGATGACCACGATCTGCCAGCGCCCGATCGCGGGGAACTTCGCCGCCGACTGGACCAGGTCGCGCATGTCGTCGACGTAGAGGACCGAGGTCTCGGACTTCACCCAGGTGATGTCGGGGTGGGAGCCGCTGATGCCGAGCCGGCACGCCTCGCACGCCCCGCAGCCCGTCCGTGTCTCGCACTGCAGCGCGGCAGCGAAGGCGCGAGCGACGTTGGACCGGCCTGACCCGGGCGGGCCGGTGAACAGCCAGGCGTGGGTCATGCCCTGGCCGCCGGCGGCCTGCTGGAGGACCTCGATGGTGGGGCGCTGGCCGACGAGGTCGGACCAGACGGTGCGGGTCGCCGTGCTCATCGGCGCTCCAGGAAGGGCTCGACCCACCCGCGGACGGCCGCGGCGATGTCGTCGACCGGCGCGCGCGCGTCGAGGACGACGTAGTGGTCGGGATCGGCGGCCGCGAGGTCCAGGAACCCCTGCCGCACCCGCTGATGGAAATCGAGCGACTGGCCCTCGATCCGGTCGCGGCCGGTGAAGCGGTCCAGGCCGGCCTGCGGCTCGAGGTCGAGGACGACCGTCAGGTGGGGTCGGAGGTCGCCGGTGGCCCACCGCGCGACAGCCTCGACCTCGGCGACGTCGAGCGTGCGGCCGGCGCCCTGGTAGGCCAGGGTCGAGTCGACGTAGCGGTCGGTGATGACGACCTCGCCGCGCGCGAGCGCCGGCAGGACGACGTGGTCGACGTGCTCGGCCTTGTCGGCGGCGTAGAGCAGCGCCTCGGTGCGGTCGGACAGGTCGCCGGTCGCCGGGTCGAGGACGATGCGCCGCAGCTCCTTGCCGACGGAGGTGTCGCCGGGCTCGAAGGTGAGCAGCACGGTCTCGCCGCGCCCGACGAGCCAGTCGTGCAGCAGGCGGGACTGGGTGGACTTGCCGGCCCCCTCGC
>Ga0172375_10005899_pt1 | contig 17431 bp, 11 predicted proteins | sample LakKiv1m_FD_114537 | JGI IMG/M metagenome (GOLD analysis project Ga0172375, IMG submission 114537) | Freshwater microbial communities from Kabuno Bay, South-Kivu, Congo - kab_092012_11.1m | ecosystem: Environmental > Aquatic > Freshwater > Lake | place: Democratic Republic of the Congo...
ACAAATTCCGACATTATTTTAAATATTTGCCACGAATCGTGTGTTTTAATTTCGTTCCAGTCTTTGTTTTCAAATGCTTTAATAATTTTTTCTTCTGATGAATTCATGATTTAATTATGTTAATTTATTTATTTTTTAACTCTTCTTTTAAAAACGTTGCCGTGTAGCTTTGTTTGCAATTTGTTATTTCTTCGGGTGTGCCGCTACAAATAATTTTTCCGCCACGATTTCCGCCTTCAGGACCTAAATCAATAATATAATCGGCACATTTTATCACGTCTAAATTGTGTTCAATTACAATTACGGTATTCCCTTTATCGACTAATCTGTTTAAAACACCCATTAATATTCTAACATCTTCAAAGTGCAGTCCGGTTGTGGGTTCATCTAATATGTATAATGTTTTTCCGGTATCTTTCTTGGTAAATTCTGTTGCAAGTTTTATCCGTTGTGCTTCGCCACCACTTAATGTTGTTGATGCCTGACCGAGTTTCACATAACCTAAACCAACATCAACAAGTGCTTTTAATTTATTATGAATTTTAGGAATATTCTCGAAAAATTCTGCACCCTGCAGGGCAGTTAAATCGAGAACATCGCTTATTGATTTTCCTTTATACCTAACTTCTAATGTTTCTCTGTTGTATCTTTTCCCGTTACATTCTGTGCACGTTACATAAACATCGGGCAAAAAATTCATTTCGATAGTTTTTATTCCAGCCCCACCGCATTCTTCGCATCTTCCACCTTTAACATTAAACGAAAATCTTCCGGCTTTATAACCTCGTATTTTTGAAACAGGCATTACTTCGTACAACTTTCTGATATCGGAAAATATTTGTGTGTAAGTTGCCGGATTTGAACGTGGTGTTCGTCCAATAGGCGATTGGTCAACTTCAATTATCTTATCAATATTTTCTATTCCGAAAATATTTTTATAAGGTAATGGTGTTTTAAGCGAACGGTAAAAATGTTTAGATAATATAGGTTGAAGGGTTTCCTTTATTAGACTTGATTTGCCACTACCCGAAACACCTGTAACACAAATAAATTTTCCTAATGGAATTTTTAAATTTACATTTTGTAGATTGTTACCCGATGCCCCTTCGAGTTTAAGTTGCAATCCATTTCCTTCTCTTCTTTTAACAGAAGTTTTTATTTGCTTGCGGTTACTTAAATAATCGGCTGTAAGTCCATTTGAATTAATTATTTCTGATGGAGTTCCACATGTAATAATTTCACCACCATTTATACCGGCTCCTGGGCCAATATCTACAACATAATCGGCAGATAATATCATTTGTTTGTCGTGCTCAACAACAATTACAGTGTTTCCGGCATCACGTAATTTTTTAAGCGATTCTATTAATTTCATATTATCCCGTTGGTGAAGTCCAATACTTGGTTCGTCTAAAATATACAATACATTTACAAGTTTGCTTCCTATTTGAGTCGCAAGGCGTATCCTTTGACTTTCGCCACCCGACAAAGAAGCAGCAGGTCGGTTTAAATTCAAATAATTAATTCCAACGTCGAGAATAAATTTTAAACGACTGCAAATTTCTTTTAAAACATCGTGTGAAATAATTTTTTGTCTTTCGCTTAGATAAGGTTCCAAATTATTAAGCCAATCGTATAGTTCCAATAAATTCATCTCTGCCAGCTCTGCAATGTTTTTGTTATTAATTTTAAAAAATAACGACTCTTTTTTAAGCCGTGTTCCGTTACAATGTTCGCAAACCTCTTCAACAACAAAGTCTTTTGACCACTCGACTGCTTTTTGAGAATTTGACTCAAAATGATGATTTAAAATATAATTTACCAGTCCGTCCCAGTTTATTAAATAGTTTGACGAAATACCGGGATAATTTTTGTGTAGCTTAAATGCCTCGCCCGAGCCGTATAACAAAACATTTAGCGCCTCTTCACTAATATCCTTAACAGGTGTATTTAACGAAAATTTTAATTTATCGGCTATTGCTTCGAGTTGCCAAAATATAAGCGAACTTTTGTACGAACCAATAGGAGCAAAAGCCCCACGTGCTATAGAAATATTTCTGTCGGGAATTATTTTATTTATATCTACTTTAGTTAATTTACCAAGTCCGCTACAAAACGTGCAAGCGCCATGTGGCGAATTAAACGAGAAAGAGTGCGGTGCTGGCTCGTTGTACGAGATTCCGGAAGTTGGGCACATTAACGAACGACTAAAATATTTTAATTTATTGGTTTCTTTTTCAATTACCAAACACACTCCATTGCCTTGTTTCATGGCTAATTGAACCGACTCGCGTAATCGTTTGCTGTTAACTTCTTTTACAACAATTCTGTCGATTAATAATTCTATGTCGTGTATTTTATAACGGTCGACTTTTAGTCCGTATTTTAATTCTTGAATTTCGCCATCGATTCTGAAATACATGAATCCCTTTTTTCTAAATCGCTCGAAAAGCTCTGCGTAGTGCCCTTTTCGACCTTTTACCAGTGGCGATAAAATTAAAATTTCCTTATTTGAGAATATCTCAGTAATTAATGTTATTATTTGCGATTCGGAATATTTAACCATTTTTTCGCCTGTTACATACGAATATGCTTCTGATGCCCGTGCAAATAACAGTCGTAGAAAATCGTAAATTTCGGTAGTAGTACCAACTGTAGAACGAGGGTTGCGGCTTATTGTTTTTTGTTCGATTGATATTACAGGATTTAATCCGGTAATTTTATCAACATCGGGGCGTTCAAGGTTGCCAATAAAGCCACGAGCGTAAGCCGAAAATGTTTCGATATACCTACGTTGTCCTTCAGCATGAATAGTATCAAAAGCTAGCGACGATTTGCCGCTTCCACTTATTCCTGTTATAACTGTTATTTTGTTATGTGGAATTGTAAGGTTAATATTTTTCAAGTTATGAACTCGTGCACCAATAACCTCGATATTATCTTGCTTAGTTAAATTAAGCGTGCTACTCATTCGCCGTTGTTATGAATATTGTTATTAGATGTGGTGTCGGTTGTAGTACTATCGGGCAAATAATAATCGAGCCAAATGTTTTTTAGATTTCTATAATTTTTTTTAGGTAAAATTATTGTGTATTTTTCGGGTGCTGTAACAGTAAGCGTATTTTGTCGCAGCCAGGGATTAAAGTATTTTAAAAGCTTATAGTTAATTTCATTTTTTATAGAAAACTGAACAAGGTCGTTTATTGTTGTGTCGATAATTACTTTTTCGGTTGGTATTGGTGGATAAAGGTCTTTTTTTCTATAATGAATCCCGTAATTTAACGGGTTTTGCATTATTGTTTTTATTGCAATAATTCTGTAAACGTAGCGTGATGTTTCATCGTTAAGCAATAGGTCGTAATACGTGTCAGCTTTTTGTTTTTTAATTTGATTATCTATTCCACCCATACCGGCATTGTACGAAGCAGCAACAAGCGTCCAGTTTTTGTAATATGCAAAACAGTCTTTTAAATATTTACATGCTGCAATGGTTGATTTTTCGAGATTATATCTTTCGTCTATTTCGTCGTTTATTTTTAAACCATATTTTACACCGGTTGATTTCATAAATTGCCAAAAACCGGAAGCACCGGCCGGACTAACAACATTTGTTAAACCGCTTTCGGCTACGCATAAATATTTAAAGTCGTCGGGAACATTATATTGCTTTAGTATTGGTTCTATTACCGGAAAGTATCGAGCCGATTTTTTAATATAAAGAAATGCTTGTGAATGCCAGTATGTATTTATTAAAAATTCGCGGTCTAAATTTTCATATACATCAAAATATTCGATTGGAACTTTTTCGTTTGCAAATGATAAATTTTCGGGTAATGGAATAGCGTAAACGCCATATTTGCTATATAAATCTTCTAAATACTTTTTATCATTAGTAGCTTCATCGTCTTTGTTCGAAAAAGTAAAAATACTTATTACACCCCATAACAAAACCAATGCAGTAAAGGTTGTCGCAAGCTTTACCCAAAACTTTTTTAATATATTAACTTTATTTTCTTCCAATTTATTTAACCTTTGTAACTTTTGTGTTTATATATAACATTAAAAAGGCAAATATACCATAAATAATTCCAACAATGCTTAAAAGTAGTGCTGTTTGTTGATTTGAGTTTAAAATAATTATACTTAAAATTACAGAAATTAAGTTTGCTAAAAAGTATAAAACGGCAATTTTTGGTTCCGAAAAACCTCTATAAAACAAAAAATGGGTTGTATGGTCTTTCCCTCCAATAAAAGGCGATTTCTTTTTAAGAATCCTGTTAATTGTAACCGTGGTAGTGTCGATTATAGGTATCAGAAAAATTAAAAATATTACAAATACATGTGCAAACGAAGTATGTACGTTAATATTTACACTAGTATTCCAAAAATAAACAATGCTGTAAGCACCAAAAAACGAACCCAAAAGCTGACTACCGGTATCGCCCATATAAATTTTAGCAGGATGCCAATTAAATTTCAGAAAAGTAATTAACGACGACAATAGGGCTAAAAATACAAGCAAATCGATATTTGAGCCGTTTGACAATATGTTTTGAATTATTAGTCCAATTGTTATAGTAACAGACACAATAGCTGTAATAGCATCCATATTATCAAGCATATTTAATGAATTCATAATACTTGTAACCCAAAATATTGTAAAAAACACATTAAAATAATATTCAGATGAAATATTAATAATAATGCCACCGTTTATTAAAATTATTGCACAAACAATTTGACTTAAAAGTTTAATAATTGGCGAAATGCTAATCATATCATCGGCTAATCCAATTAAAAAAGCTATTATTAGTACTACTCCTATATAGATATTGTTTAAACTTAATTCACTTACACTTTTATGGTAAACAATATAAGCAATTGATGTAACAAATAAAACCACAAAGAACGTGATTCCACCCGATACAGGTTTAGTTTGGCTACTCCACCTAATTGCACTTAGGTTGGCTTTACGAATGTTATATTTTTTTGATTTATTGTAAAAAAAATTATGAATTAAATAACTGCCTAAAATAAAAGCAATAAAATACATTAGCTGTATTAAATGTGTATGTAAATCAAGCATTATAATTTTGAAATAATTTTTGTGAAAATATTTTTCTTTTTATTTGATTTGGCATCGTCGTAGTAATCGGTGTGATATTCAGAATTCCCATACCCATAGCCATAACCGTATCCATAACCATAATTATACCCGCCATATCTCGATTTTTCGATGTCAACACCATTTAACACAACGCTTAGTAACGATATGTGTTTTTCAATTAATAAATGGTTTAGGTTATATAAAAATGCTCTTTTTGAATAGCCCGATTTAACTACATAAACAGGAATGTCGCAATGACGGTAAATATTTAATGCATCGGTAACCAAACCTAATGGTGGAGTGTCGATAATTACAATATCGTATAATTTTTTTAAATCGTTTATAATGTTACTAATTTCTACACCGGTAGTAAGTTCCGAAGGGTTAGGTGGTATAGGTCCGGCAGTAATAAAGTGCAAATTAGGTATTTTAGTTTTTTTAATACATTCTTCTAATTTGTTTTTACCTATTAAAATTGTACTTAGCCCTTTACTATTATCGGTATTAAAACATAAATGGAATCTTGGTTTTCTTAAATCAAGGTCAATAATAATTGCTCTTTTGCCTTGTAATGCAAATATCCCACCTAAATTTAAAGCAACAAAAGTTTTTCCTTCGTCGCTTATTGTTGATGATATAGCTACTGTTCTGGGTTCGTTAAAGTTTTTAATAAATTCTAAACTTGACCTAACCGAACGGAATGCTTCTGAAAAAACAGAATTTGGCTTAATATCGACCAACAGTTGCGATAACGGAAGTTTTGTTTTATAAAGCGGAATAGTACCTACAACTGGGACTTGCGAATATGTTCTTATGTCATCGGGATTAGTAATTTCATTATAAAGCAAATATCTTACAACAAGAAAAATAAAGTTAATAACCAGAGCCACAGTAATAAAAACAAGTATAACACTTGTTTTTATTGGCGAAATTGGCGAAGATGGAACGATAGATTTTTCTAGAATAATATTCTGGCTTATAGAACCTGCCTGTGAAATTAAATATTCTGCTTTTTTCTCGAGCAATTTGTTATAAAACTCTTCGTTTATAGTGTATAATCTTTTTATTTTAATATAATCTAAGTCCATTGATGAAGAATTGCCGTAAACTTTTAACTCGTATTCAACAAGTTTTTTGTTTAATGTATTTCTCTTATCTAATGCGTTTTTATAGTTTGACTTTAGCAAGTCGATAATGGTTTGTTTTAAATTATTTATTTGTTTATCGTAAACTTTTATTTGAAAACTATTTTGTGTTTGGTTGTTTAATAGTATATCACGTTGGTTTACTGATGTCTGCATTTGATTTAATAAATTTATCAGCACTTCATCTTTTCCCGAAGGTAGCAATGATATTAGCTTATATGTACTAATATCGGGGTTTTTTGATATTTCGTCTATTACTTGTTTTAATCCGGAAATTTCTACTTCAATGTCGTCAATTTCTTCTTCAATTTTATTTAGCAATGCCGAAAATCTGTCGTTCGAATTATCTTTTGAGTCGTTATCGTTTCGTATTTGATGCTTTATTCCAAAGCTCATTAAAAGGTTTTCGATGCTATCTAGTTGTGCGTATATAATGTTATTTTGAACTTCAATAAAATTTAAAATTTGTTGCGAACTTTCTTTCTTTTTATCAACATCGTAATTAATAAATTCTTCGGCAATTGTGTTTACCATTTCGCTCGATTTTTTGGCGTTGTTATCTTTAAAGCTTATTTGAATTGTGTTGGCTTCTTGATTTAATATGCTTACTTCGAGCTGATTGCTATACTTTCTATAAACTGTTTCGGTGTCGTTAATAATAAAATAATATGAATCGTTTTTTATTTTATTTATTTGATCTTTTATTTCTTCTAAATTATTAATTTCAATTTTAATGTCAACACCTTCTATTGTTGTCCAATCGTCTTTATTAACTTTCTTATTAATTTCGTTACCATTTGAATTATACTTAATAGTTGCATCGCCGGTTTTTGTAAATGAAACAAATATTGGTGAATTATAAATATTTTTGCTAACATTTTTATAATCAACAGTAAACGGACTTGATTTATAAAGTTCATTTTCGAGAAAAGTACCCTGAGAGAAATAACTTATTTTTAGTGGTAATCTGTTAAAAGTTCGTTTTAAAAATTCTTTTGAGCGTATTAACTCAATTACTTGCATGCTGTTTATTTCTTCGGAATTGTCGGTAAGGTTTAAAATTTTATTTGCTGTTGTGGCATCATTCTTTAGCTGTATTATTGAGTTTGATTTGTAAACGGGTGGCGTGTATCTTAAATAAACATAAGCTCCTGCTATTGCAATAATAAAAATTAAAACAGATAAAATGAAATTTCGTTTAAATACTTGAATAAAAATATTTATGTCAAATTTTTCGTTTAATATTGGTATGTGTTTTTGCTCCATTTTACTTTATAAATAAGCCGTAAACAAAAAGTGCACTTGTTATTAAACCTATATAGGGCGATAGTTCGCCAATAATTCGTGTTGCATATTTTGGACGCGATTCGACATAAATAATATCATTTGCTTGTAAAATAAAATTTGCTGTTTTCATGTCCTGTAAATCGCGGATATTAAATAAATAAACTTCAGGTTCGTTTAAGTTTCCTCTTAATAATTTTATTTTATGTGATTTTGAAAAATCGTTTATGCCTCCTGCTTCTGCAAGTGCTTCAATTAATGTATAGTTTTCGTTGGTTAACATTATTACTTTTCCTGTTGATGATCCACCCGAAAACACAACAATTCTTTTATTTATAACATTAATAAGAATAAACGGGTCGACAAAAAATTGTTTATATTTTTCTTCGAGTAACTGTTCTGCTTCTCTTATTGTTTTCCCCGATATCTGAATTCGTCCTAAAGTTGGTAATTTTACCATTCCATCATACTCAACCGAGTATGAAATTGTAGTTTGTTGGGACTGCATAATGTTTTGCGTAACATCTACGAGTTTAAATCCGTCGTTCGAAAATATTTTTACATCAAGTTTGTCAAATGGTTGAATTCTATATTCTTTATCGGTAGGTTTAAATTCGGTATATTTATAATCTGGTGTAGTTTTAAACATTTCGTTTGGATTAAATACACGGCATGAACTGAATATAAATATAACTATAAAAAATAAATATATTTTATTAATTTTTATTGCTTCAAATATTTTCATTTCAATTTATTATGAAATACAAAAATGCAAAAGTACAAAAATTAAAATATATCTGAAAATTAGAAAAATATTATTTTAAATTCAGCTCTAAGCTTTTATAGTAATTTTCGGTTTCGGAAACAAGTCGGGTATAATTAAAATTTTTATATGCAAACTCCCAACCCTGACTTGCCATTGAGTCTCTAATTTCTTTTGTTGTAACAAGCTTTATTAAATTATTTTTAAATTTTTCGGATTCGTTTATATCAGAGAGTAATGCTGTTTTTTCTGGGATTACAATATTTTCAATTCCTCCAACATTTGTTGTTACTATTGGCTTTCCGGCTGCCTGTGCTTCAATTAAACTTACAGGTGTCCCTTCGTTTTTTGAAGTTAATGCAACAATGTCTAATCCGGCATAGGCCTCGTCAACATTGTGAAGCCAGCTTAAAAACTTTATATCTGGTTTTTCGGTAATGTTACCATTGGGACTTATTTCTAAGTTTAATTTATGTGCAGTTTCTTCAATTTCTTTTTTACACTGCCCATCGCCAATAATAAACCCTCGAATATTAACTCCGGTTTCGCTTTTAACTTTTGCAAAAGCTTCTAAAAATAAAGAATGATTTTTTATTGGAACAAGTCGCCCTATAATACCAATGGCAATTTCGTTATCGGACAAGTTATTTTCTGTTCTGAATTTCTTTCTTTTTTCTTCTTTGTTTTCGTTAAATTTATTTAAATCGAAACCTAATGGAATGACTGTTATCTTTGAGCTATCGCAAATTTTATATTTTTTGCTTAGGTCAATTTTCTGACTATCGCTAATAGCAATTATTCCGTTTGTTTTTTTTGCTAGCTGTTGTTCAATTTTTATAAAAATATTAGTTTTAATATTGTTGAAATATGAATGAAACACATGCCCATGAAATGTGTGAACAACAATTGGTATTTTGCAACTAAACGCAGCTTTTCTGCCCAACATTCCTGCTTTTGACGCATGCGTGTGAACAATGTCGGGTTTGTAATCTTTTATAATTTTTTTAATTCGTTTATATGCTGCGATATCATTAAAAGCGTTTATTTCACGCTTCATTTCCGGAATTTTTAAATAATTTATTTTTAAATTTTTTAAAATAAATTCTGCATTTTCTTCGTCGTCGTTTATGTTGCCACCAATTAACAATGTTTCGTAATCGGGCGACATATATTTTGTTAAATATGCTGCATTGTATATTGGTCCGCCTAAATTAAACCTATTTATTATTCGAAGAATCTTTTTCATTAAAATTAATTGCAAAACAACTAATTTGCAAATTTAAGGAAAATTTACTTTACCATAAGGGAAATCAAAAAATACTGAAATCGTCATGCTGAATTTATTTCAGCATCTCGTAATAACCTGATAATTAGATTCTGAAACAATCCCGAATCCCGATTCTTCGGGATCGGGACAGAATGACGGGATATTTAATTTTTAGAAGATCCCTTAACTAAAATATTTTTCGTACCAATATTCAAATACAAGTAAGTTCCAAAGTGTGTTTGGGCTGTCTTTAGTATTAAACTGATACAACTTGTTTTTTATTTTTTCGATTTCGGAACTGTTAAAAATATTTTGTTTATTAATGTTTTCTTTATTTAGATAGTGGTCAATAAGTGGTTTAAGCTCATTTTTTAACCATGTCCTAACCGGAATTTCGAAACCATGTTTTGGTTTATTAATAATTTGTTCGGGTAAATAATTTTTAAATGCATGTTTTAAAAGATTCTTCTGAACTTTGTTATTTATTTTAAAATCTGCAGGTAGTGTAAACATAAAATCGACAATGTTATGGTCTAACATCGGCACTCTAACCTCTAAACCGTGCAACATCGAAAAAATATCTACTTTAAAAAGCATATCGTTAGGCAGCACTAAATTTACATCGGCTAAAAGTATAGTGTTAAAATCATTTGTTATGTTTTCGTAGAATTTAAAATCAGAATAATTATTTGAGTTTAATAAAATTTTATTGCTGTAGTTATTGTTTGCAAAACCGCACCAGTACCAGTATCTACTATTATTGTCTTTTGTTATTCCTGTTGAATATTTTTCGAGTTGCCTAAATTTATTTGAAAATTTAATGTTTCTCGATTTAGGCAAAAGCGAGAATAATGGATTAAAACCACTGATAATTTTATTTTTAAAACTATTTTTTTGTGCTAAATAATGTGCATAATGTTTATTATATCCTGCATGAATTTCATCGGCTCCATCGCCCGATAATGCAACTGTAACATATTTTTTGGTGTACTTGCTTATTGCAGAAACAGCAACCGCAGAACTATCAGCAAACGGTTCGTCCATATTTCCAAGTACATCATAAACTTCGTTTAATAAATCGTTTTTCGAAACCGTAACAACATTATGCAAAGTGTTATATTTATCGGCAATAATTTTAGCATACTTTGTTTCGTCGTAAAGCGATTCGTTTTCAAACCCCATCGAAAATGTATTTAACTTTGAAGTATATTCTGAGGCAACAGCAGTAATAATACTTGAGTCGATTCCACCACTTAAAAAAGTTCCAATTGGAACATCGGAAATTAACCTCTGTTTTACTGAGTTATTTAATAAAACATTAAGATGTTCCGATGCTTCATCAAACGAAATTTTATTGTTTGTTGTTATTTTGGTTTTATAATATTGTACTGTTTCAAATTTATTGCACGTTATTTTAACATAATGCCCAGGTTTAAGTTTATAAACATTTTCAAAAATAGTTAACGGAGCAGGTATATAATTTAAATGTAAATAAAGATTTAAAGCTTCATCATTAATTTTTTTGTTTATACCAAATGGTAATACTGCTTTAATTTCCGAAGCAAAAACAAACATATTATAGTCGGAATAATACACTAATGGCTTTATCCCAAACCTGTCGCGAGCTATTAACAAGCTATTATTTGCTTTGTTATAAATAGCTAATGCAAAGCAACCATTAATTAAATTTAAAAAACTTTCGCCGTGTTCAATAAATAAGTTTAACAACACTTCGGTATCTGAGTCAGATTTGAACTTATATCCTTTATTTTCTAAGTCTTTTCGATGAGTTTTATAATCGTATAATTCGCCATTAAAAACTATAACATAATTGTCGGAATAGTCGGCTAATGGCTGATTCCCATTATTTGAAGTGTCTATAACAGATAATCTGGTATGTGCAAGCCCAACATTATTATGAATAAATATGCCACTTGAGTTAGGTCCGCGATGCCTTAATAATTCGTTGCTTTTGAGCAACTGGTTGTGCCATTTTTGAGCATTGTTATTAAAATCTAATACACCGCAAATTCCACACATAAATAAAATTTGAAGCAAATATAAGCACAAAATAATATTAAATTAACATATTATTTATTGTTCAATTTATTTGATTTTTTTCAAGTAAATTTATAAAAAATTAATAAATTTGTTCGTGGCAATATTAGACTCTATAGTTAACTGGCTAAACATAAAGCGAATGTCGCAGATCGACCTTTTTCGCAAATATCCTGTTGATGTTCAGGCAGAAACCTTATATAAGCTAATAAAAAAATCAAAAGAAACTGAGTGGGGTAAAAAATATAATTTTTCATCAATAGAAAATACCGAAGATTTTAAAAAAAATGTACCAATAACCGATTATAATAAACTAACTCCATACATTACACGAATTAGAAATTGTGAACAAAATATTTTATGGAGTTCTGAAATAAAATGGTTTGCAAAGTCGTCAGGTACAACTAACGATAAAAGTAAATTTATTCCTGTGAGCAAGGAATCATTAGAAGATTGTCACTTTAAAGGTGGTAAGGACATAATTGCTATTTACGCATCACAAAAATCAGACTTTAGTTTATTTAAAGGGAAAACACTTGCTATTGGAGGAAGTCATCAAATAAACGATTATAATAATTCGTCTTATTATGGCGATTTGTCGGCTGTAATTATGCAGAATTTACCTTTTTGGGCAGAATTTTTAAGAACACCAAACCTCGAAATTGCCTTAATGGACGAATGGGAAAGCAAAATCGAAAAAATGGCTGCTGCAACTATTAAAGAAAATGTTACCAGCATTGCCGGAGTACCTTCGTGGACGCTTGTTTTAATGAAAAAAATATTAGAACTTACGGGTAAAAATAACATAAATAACATTTGGCCCAATCTCGAATTGTTTATTCACGGGGGAGTGAGCTTTAGCCCGTACCGTGAGCAGTTTAAAAAAATATTTGCAGAAAAAATAAATTATTTAGAAACATATAATGCTTCTGAAGGTTTTTTTGCTATACAAGATGACCTTAGAAAAAACGATATGCTTTTAATGCTCGATTACGGAATATATTATGAATTTATTCCTATTGAAGATATTGAAAAAGAAAATCCGAAAATTTACAATATTGGTGAAGTAGAACTTTTTAAGAACTATGCAATGGTTATTTCGACTAATGCCGGACTATGGAGGTATATAATTGGTGATACAATAAAATTTACTTCTTTGTATCCACATAAAATTGTTATAACAGGTCGCACAAAGCATTTTATAAATACTTTTGGCGAAGAATTAATTGTTGAAAATGCCGAAAAAGCTATTAAAATTGCATGCGAAAAAACAAATTCAATTATTACTGAATACACAGCAGGACCGGTTTACATGACCGATGTTTCGAAAGGAGCACACGAATGGCTTTTCGAATTTTCGAAGCAACCTAACAACATCGAATATTTTATGGAAATACTCGATAATGCTTTAAAAAGTTTAAATTCCGATTACGAAGCAAAACGGTATAAAAATTTATCGCTCGACTTTCCAAAATATAAAATTTTGAAAGAAGGCACATTTTATTTATGGTTAAAAAATAAAGGGAAACTTGGTGGTCAGCATAAAATACCTCGCCTTGCCAATAACCGCGACCACATTAACGATTTACTCGAATTGCAAAAATGAAATTTTTATCGATAATATTATTGTTATTTGTTATTACAACAGACATTAAAATGATTGCAAGTTTTAGTGCAAATTCAAAATTTATTAAAGCCGACAATATCGGAAATATCTATACAATAAACGGAATAGAGTTGTGTATGTACAATCAATTTGGTGAAAAAACTTATTCGTATTCGAACAATTCATTAGGAACAATCTCATCTGTTGACGTAACAAATCCAATGAGGATTATTTTGTTTTATAAAGATTTTAATAAAGTCGTATTTTTATCAAATAAACTTACCGAAATAAACTCTCCTATAGCACTTGATAATATTGGCCTCGAGGAAACCACAAGTTGTTGCTACTCTAATTTAGGTGGGATATGGATTTACAACAACGTGCAAAATCAACCAATTTGTTTAAGTGCCGATTTAAAACCAATTTTTAAAGGAACTTATTTGCAGAATCATATAATTAACAACGATTCAATAATTTCAATGGCCGAAATTAATAACGAACTATATATGCTTTTTAAAAATTCTGGTCTTATTGTGTTCGATAAATTTGGAATTTTTAAAAAAAAATATGACATTAAAAATATTCATGGATTTTCTATAATCAAAAATAATGTTATTTGTTATAATAACGAAAAAATATTTTTCTTAAACAATGAACAATTAACCGATTCTTTAGTTTTTACAGAAAAGAAGGATATAATTTCGACTTATATAATTAAGAACAAAATATATACATCCGATTCAAAAAATATTAATGTTTACCAAATAGAATAATAAAGTGTATAACAATAAATATAATTTTGAGCAAGTTTGCGAATTAATAAATAAACATGTAAAACAAGGTAATAACCTGTTGTTTATAGATAACAAATTACTTATAGCAGGCAATAAAAATAGCGAAAATAAATTTATTAAAATTATTGATGCAACTTTAAATTCAGGTGTTAGAACAATAATTTTAGGTATAAAACAAATTAAAGAAAAAGCAAAAGAAGCATCGTACATTAATACTAAAAACATTACCGAATTTTGGCTACAAACGCTTATAACAAATAACATATCACCTTTTGTAGAAAAAATTAATATTTACACTCTTTGTAGCGAAAACGAAGAAAATGGATTTATTGTAATTGATTTATCTGAAGTGGTAAAAAAGCCATACATGGCAAACGATGGAAGATATTATTTTTTATTAAAAAACAAACCTGAAATAATGAACGAAAATCAGGTAAAAGAAATTTATTTACAGTCGTCGAAACCCGACCTGGAGTTTGTTGGCATATTAAACACTAACGGAATACCAACCTTTGATAACGGTAATTTAATTTCAGTAATTTTTTATCCAAAATTTTTAATCAGAAATTCCGGACTAGCAATCGAAAATAATTTTAAATTTGAAATATGGATTCCTTCTGAAATTCACGATTTAACATTTACAGCTCTGCAAAATTATTTTAACCGAACAGAAGAAAAATATTCGGTGTTTACGGTTACAAACCGACAACCATTATTTCAAAACGAAATGTTTAACATTGCCGAATCGAAGCTTGTTGTAAATCATAACAATATCAAAAGTTTTGAAGAACTTAATGTTAAAATTAAAATTTATTATTCGTTTGGATTAAAAGAATTTTCGTATAAATTAACCGAAACCTTTAAACTCGACAATAAATATTTAAACCGCCAATGCTTTGTAACAAATAACAATTTAAAATAATTTTATAATATTAAATATGAAAAATTTTATCTTATTTTTTTTATTTTCATTAACCATAACTTTTATGAGTTGTAACAATTCTGATATTAAAAATTCTAGTATTATTCCAGAAAAAACAAACATTTCGGAAACTATTATTAAGCAAATAACTGATACACTCTTAAAAATGTATGGTAACAATAATCCGGAAATAATTGAAAAAGGAGTAAAACAAGCAGCCGCACTGTGGTTTGCAAAAGATGGCACCCCCGATGATTTTGTAAAGTTTTGTAAAGAAAACTATATTTCAAACGATTCAACACGGTATCAGGTTTTTTGTAAAATACAGAGCCAACTCGAAAATTTAAATGGCAATTTTAACAAAATAACAATTGGTTTAATGGAGCCATTACACCTCGATAAAGGCGAAGTAATGCCTATTGACGAAATGTTTGGTGGCTACAATGTGAGTTCACACTTATCTGACGATTTATTTTCAAATAAAATTGCATTCATTATTATTTTGAATTTTCCGTCGTATTCACTTTCAGAAAAAACTGCTAATTCTGAAAAATGGACACGTTTGCAATGGGCTTATGCACGCTTAGGAGATGTTTTTTCGAGCAGAGTGCCTGCCGAAATTCTTCAGAATATAAGCGAAACCCTAACCGCCGCTGATACTTACATTAGCGAATACAATATTTATATGGGAAATTTAATCGACGAACAAAATAAAACTTATTTTCCAAAAGACTTAAAACTCATTTCGCACTGGGGATTAAGAGATGAACTAAAGTCGCACTATAGCGAAGCAGACGGAATAACAAAACAAAAAATTATTTACGAAGTAATGAAACATATTATTTATCAAGATATACCTACAGACGTAATAAATAATAATAAGTATTTATGGAATCCGAAAAATAACAAATTGTACGATAATAATAAAGATATAAAATTTAAAACCGAACCAAATACAAGGTACGAGCACTTATTAAACGTGTTTAAGGCAAATAAAGAAGTAGATGCATACAGTCCGCAGTACCCGACTTACATTCAACGAAAATTCGATAGCGAAATGGAAATGTCGAAAGAGAATGTTGAAAAATTATTTACCGAATTTGTTTCATCGCCCGAAGTTAAGCAAGTAGCACAACTAATAAGCAAACGACTTGGACGAAACCTCGAGCCATTCGATATTTGGTACGACGGATTTAAAACTCGCAGTACAATTTCCGAAACAGAACTCAACGACATTGTTAAAACAAAATACCCAACAAAAGAAAAATTCCAAGCCGATCTTCAGTTAATACTTCAAAAACTTAATTTCATACCCGAAAAGGCAGTAGAAATAACAAATCGCATTTCTGTTGACCCATCACGTGGAGCAGGACACGCTTGGGGTAGCGAAATGCGAGGCGATGTTGCCCACTTAAGAACCCGCGTTGGCAAAAACGGAATCGATTATAAGGGGTACAACATTGCTGTTCACGAGTTTGGACACACAGTTGAGCAAACCATTTCACTGTACGATATGGATTACTATACTTTAAAAGGAGTGCCAAATACAGCATTTACCGAAGCATTAGCATTTATTTTTCAAAAACGCGATTTAGATTTACTCGGCATAAAAAATTCTAATCCCGAAAAATTCGATATGATGGCTTTAGATAACTTTTGGGCTTGCTACGAAATTATGGGAGTATCGCTTGTAGATATGCAGGTTTGGGATTGGTTATACAAAAATAGTGAAGCTACACCAGAGCAACTAAAACAGCAAGTTATTGTAATTGCAAAAGACGTTTGGAATAAATATTACGCCCCGGTGTTTGGAACTAAAGACGAACCAATACTTGCAATATATTCGCACATGATTGATTCACCGTTGTATTTATCGGCATATCCCGTTGGGCATTTAATCGATTTCCAAATAGAACAGCAAATAAAAGATAAAAATTTTGCTAACGAAATTCAAAGAATTTACAAACAAGGTCGCTTAATTCCAAACACCTGGATGAAAGGAGCAGTAGGCAACGAAGTTTCTATTAAACCAATGTTAGAAGCAACAAAAGGAGCACTAAAAAAAATAAAATAAAACCAAAACAATAAATGAACGCAAAAAAATCAGCAAACGAAAGAACTTTTCAAGGGATTCTTTTTCAAATTGTTACAAATGTTATTTCACAAGAACAAGCTCTTCATTTTGAAAAAATTACCCAGGAAGAAAATATTGGTGCAGGTAAACAACAACGATTTGCAGATGGATTGCTGTACTCAAGTGCGTTTAAAAATCGTAAAGTTCTTTTTGAACTTAAAAACACAGGGTGGGACGCTACAGACGAAACCCTTATTACTGATGCAATGTATAAGGCAATTGGTGCCGGAATTGAGTATTTTGTTTGCGGGACTCCACGTCAGTTAGCTATTTTTAAAACATTTGAGCCAAACACAACTATTTATGAAAGAAAGATAAAAATATATACCATATCAAATGTTAAAAAAGACG
>Ga0172375_10005901_pt1 | contig 17425 bp, 24 predicted proteins | sample LakKiv1m_FD_114537 | JGI IMG/M metagenome (GOLD analysis project Ga0172375, IMG submission 114537) | Freshwater microbial communities from Kabuno Bay, South-Kivu, Congo - kab_092012_11.1m | ecosystem: Environmental > Aquatic > Freshwater > Lake | place: Democratic Republic of the Congo...
ATAATGATGAAAGAATATCTTAATGAACTTATTAAGAAAAGCTTCATAAAGGAAGGAAAATCTTCAACAGGAAAAACCTACTTTATAACAGAAAAAGGAAACAAATATCTTTCAGAATACAACACTATTTCAAACTTCATGGATTCATTCGGACTTACTCCTAATCAGGAAAGTAGTTATTAGTTAACGCGAACTATATTTTTAGTTACATATTTATTTAAAAACTCCCCCTTCTTAATAAAATAATGATCTATAGATATCTATTTATAACGCCTAAGCATAGTTCTGAGCCACCAAGAGAGGATATATCTCGATTATTTGCGGAGTTCATATTAAGTTTTGACCAAAAAGGAAACAGAGTATATACAACAGGAGTAGAAGAGGTTTGTATGGGTAAGTTTAATGCAAATCAGGCAAGAGCATTATTTGCAGGTGATGCCGAACTACTAAGCAGGCATTCAGAATTAAAATTTAGCAAAGATGCACCATTTATAGGTCGAGTAAAGTTGAAGGATTTTGTACAAGAAACTTATATGGATGATTTAGCCTTAAAGTTCCCCACCTTTGATTTTGGAATATACTTTTAGAAGAATCAACTAAAACCTACTATGCCTGGAAAATCTTCCTTGTCTTCTTGAATTTCTATCTCCAAATCTTGAATTGCCTGATCTTCTTTCGCCAAAACTTCTTCTTCCTCCGCCTTCATGACCTTCACCAGAACTCTCGCTTCTTCCAGAACTTCTGAATCCATATCCTCCTGATTCACTTGAATTTCTGAAATTTGATCCTTCATGTCTTCTTTCACTATTTCCTCTGAAATTTTCTCTTCCTCCGCTAGAAAATCTTCCTCTTCTTCCTCCGAATCCTCCACGATTTCCTCTCCTGAAGCCCATGTCTCTTGGTCTAAATTCCATCTTATAGCCTATTTTTGCTCTTTCAAATTCAGGTAATTCCTGTCTTTCTATTTCAGGATGTTCTCTTTTTATTCTTATAAAATTTTCATAATCTCTACTTCCTATAATACTTACTGCCTTGCCATTTGCACCTGCTCTTGCTGTTCTTCCTATTCTATGAACATACTGACTAGGCTCATTAGGAGCATCGTAATTATAAACATGAGAAACATCCTTAATATCAAGTCCTCTTGCAGCAACATCAGTACAAACTAAAACATCCACATCTTTATTATGGAATAATTCAAGCGTTCTGCTTCTCTTATTCTGTGAATGACCGCCGTGAATTGCTACAGCATTTATACCATTAGCTTTCAAATTATCTGCTATAAAATCTGTATTTCTTTGAGTATTGCAGAAAACCATTACAAGTCCAGATTGATCATGTTTCAAAAAATGAACAAGTAAAGAGAACTTAACATTATCCTCAACATCATAATATATTTGTTTTAATTTACTTGGATCAACATTTGTTTCAGCAAATATCTCTTCAGGATCATTCATATAATCTTTAGATAATCTTGCAAGCTCTTTATTTATAGTAGCAGAAAATAATAGTGTTTGTCTGTCTTCAGGACATCTTCCTATAATCTTTCTAACATCATCTATAAAACCCATATCAAACATTCTATCTGCTTCATCCAAAACAAGAAAACATACAGATTTTAGATCAAGTGTTCTTCTTTGTAAGTGATCTAGTATTCTTCCAGGTGTTCCAACCACAACATCTGCATGATTAATCTGTTTTATTTGAGGCTCTATTGAAACTCCCCCATAAACAGCAGCCACATTCAACTTTTTATATTTTGAAAAATTTCTTAGACTATCTGCTACTTGCTCAGCCAATTCTCTTGTTGGAGTAAGAATAAGTGCTTCAACTCCAAAACCAGGTTGCACTTTCTCTATTATTCCTGCCCCAAAAGCAAGTGTCTTTCCGCTTCCTGTTGCAGCTCCTGCTATAACATCTTTGCCTTCCATAATAATGGGAATTGTCTTTTCCTGTATTTCAGTAGGCTTTTCGAATTTCATTTCATGAAGTACCTTCAATACTTCTTCCTTAATTCCGAGTTTTCTAAAATTTTCCATTTTATATTTGATTTTGTAATTTTATTCTTATAACAGAGTATTCATTTATAATGAATTCCATTAGTTACATTATAGCCCATAATCTCAAGGGAAATTATTCAAATTTTCCTATTAGTCAAGGCCAAATCTTTGGGTGAAAGTTTAACTTTCCTATAAAGAAATAACCTTTTGTTATATGTTATATTTTACAATATATACATGAAAAGTGGGTTTTTAAAGCTATTTTTTCGGGATTTTTTAGTTTGATTATTAAGAACTCTTTATTCTCTCAATTTGCTTTTTTAATACAGGCAAATTTTCCCTAATTATTTTCCAAACAACATCCAAATCAACATTGAAATAAGAGTGTATTATTCTATCTCTTGTTCCAGCAATTTTCTTCCACTCCACTTCAGAATATTTCTTTTTTGTTTCTTCAGATACATTTTTTACAGCTTCGCCTATTATCTCTAACCTTCGTATAGAGGCATCTTTTTTGTCTTTGTCCAGTTCAAAATTTTTTCTAGAAATTCCAGAAAGCGAGTTTTCTATTTCATTAATTGCTTCAAGTATATGTTCAAAATAGGGCTGATCTTTTATCATAGTATTTTTATTTCATCTGCTAAAGCATATTCTTTTATATAAGGGCTCAAGTATTTATATGTAACTAGATGAACTTGTTTGCCAACTTTATCTTCTAATTCCTGATTTAGACCAAAAAAATCAAAACCCATGGGCTTTCCAAGCTCCACTAATATATCTATATCGCTTGTTTTTTTCTGTTCACCCCTTGCGTAACTTCCAAATATGCCTGCTCTTTTTATATCGTTTTTCTTGAGTATTTTAACTATCTTTTTAATCATTGGCTTTAATCTAATGAGTATTCTTTCTTTTTTGAAATTTTTAAATTCGCTATCTGCTGAACTTTCTTTCAATTTCAAATCTTCTTCGCTTAGATCTCTGCCAAGGTATATTCTTTTTTTAGAAACTTTAAGGTTGTCTTTATTTCTAAACGATAAAACCCTATAGTAATATCTTTTCTTATTTCTTTCCTTTATTTCTGTAAATACCATGATATTTGTACGGCTACACAATTTATAAGGCTTTCTATGTAGCCGTACGAACTTACTTTTTATAAGATTTTTTTAAGAGAGAATTTTAATTTGCTCTAGTCCTCTTTCTCTATTCTTTTTAACTTCTCTATATATTCAGGTCTTATTTCAGAATTTTTAATTTTCATACTTTTATATCAGGCATATTTTTTATTTTCTCATAAAATTTAGGATTCCAAATATATACTACAACGCCATCATGATCATAAACTATTCTAAGTGTCTGTTCAAGATATTCCATTATTACTTGAAAAGTTTGCCACATCACTTTTTTTGGGAGATTATTAAAAAGTTCTGTTTTTTTATACTCGCCAGAATGTTCTTCAATAAATTTTTCAACCATAAGTACTGTTTGAAGAGTAGGACTTCTTGCTATTTCGTTTGTTTCAGCATATGTTTTTTGTGTTAGCATAGTAATATCAATTGATATGACTATTTAAATGTTGCGTTAATGGGGGTAATTTTGATTATTTTTATAGTACATAAATATTTAAACTAGTAAATTTTGGGCTAATTTCATGGATGTCCAAGTTCAAACAGCATTAGAGCAACATGAAGAATATGCAAGATTAAGAAATATTTTTGAGTATGACTTTGTAGTTAATTGTCTTACTAATTCTAAAAGGGGACCTGCGGCAAGACAAATAGGCGACTTACTGAGAAGCCGCAAAGCTAATTCTAGTTTTCTTATTTCAGAAATACATTTTCATGAACTTGCAGAACTAGAAGAATTAAGAAAAATTGGTTATTCCGATGAAAGATTGGGTGAAAATCATGAAGTAGATCCAAATCTGTCTCAAGTACAGGATAAAGCTCAAGCAAGAGAATTAGTTTTTTGCCAGGATATTACGCAGAGGGTCCTAGATATATGCCCCCCATTTATAGGATGGCTTTTTGCTAGGCTTTCTTTAATGCCTGATTATGGCTTTCCAGAATATAATCTTGATGATGTATGTCGGATAATTCAGCGAAGAGGAGATTTCTATAAACAAGAATTTACCTTAGAACAAGTTGCTGGAGCTATAAGATTATATAAGCTTGGTGACGAAATATGTTCAAGAGAAGCTTCTGCAATAGGTATGGCTAGGGATTATCTCTCCGGAAGAAGACCTGCAGATGATCATTTATACTTAGCTTCTTTTGCTTAATTATTTTTTCACCCACTCAAATATAAAATCAATATAATCATTCTTATTTTCCTTAGACTTGGCCATCTTCTCAATAATCAATTCAGGAGTAGAATTTGCAAGTTTTCCCAGAACAGGATTATGATCAACAATTAACTCATAATTTTCATCAAGTCCTTTTGCTTCTATGCCATCTATTCTTGCTCCAGCAGGAAGATTTGCCTGAATTTCTTTTCCTAAATGAGTAGCTATAATTAAAAAACATCCAAGTTTAATAAAATATTCAGCAGTAGCGCACACAATTTTTCCTGCTACTCCTGGCTCTGTAACACTCTCTATCTCATCAGCAAGTATAATAACATTTCCTTCTTTTGGCTTTATTTTAGACATTTGAGTAAGAAGTGTTTCAAATGCACCTTTACTTATACTTCCTTTATTCTTAGCGAAATAATAAACTTCGGAGAATAAAGGAACATTAACTTTTCCAGAAACAGGCAAACCTATTTGAGAAAGTGATATTAATTGAATAATATGTTCAAGTAAAGTAGTCTTTCCTCCTGAATTTGCTCCAGTAAGTATAGAACACCTATTTTTATTATCCAGTGAGAAAGAAATTGGCTGAGGTTTATCTAAAAATAAGTTCTTAGAACCATAAATAGAAAATTCCTTAGAATTCTCATGGAAAATATTGTCCTCTTTAATAAATTTGGAAATTCCAGAGTAAAAGTCCAATAATAAAAGAGAAACCTCCAGCTCCTTTATTTTTTTAGGAACTTCTCTAAGTTTGCTAGAATTTCTTCTTAAATTTTCAGCAAAATCAACAAACTCATTTGAATCCTGTTCCTTAAGCAGTTTGTTAAGCTCTTTTTCATCTATAGTAAGAGGCAGCTTTTTCTCAAATACCCCCTCATCTATCCCAGAACTCTCTATCTCTTTATCAATCAAATCAATTATTTCTTTTGAAAGTATCCCCTTAGACATCATATCAAACATAGCCTGTCCAGATATGCTTAGAGTTTTCATTTTATCCGCTATATTTTCATTCATTTCCTCAAGTTTTCCCTCAACTTCGTCCCTATTTATTTTATTAGTTTCTTTTTCATCTATTAGTTTAAGCATTTCCTTTAATTTAGTAATTATTCCAGAAATTTCAGCATTAGTCTTATTTGCTTCTAACAAATTCAAATTATTCTTCCAACCCGAAAGTATTTCTAGGTATCTTTCAAGATAAACTTCACTTATATTTCTAACAAAAACACTTTGAGGAAGTCTTTCAAGAGCCATTCTAGACTCCTCGCACTCTATAACCTGAACTAAATCATAATTCTCAAGACTCTCAACATCATCACTTGTTGATATGAATTTAACAGGCACATCTATTTTCTTTAGTTCTATAAGTGTTTTCTCATCCTCTGTAACTACAACCACACCATATTTGGGTTTCCATTTTTTTTCAGGCATCTTAATCAAATTCAAAAAACCATTATCCAAATTCTTTTCAACCAATTTAAAGAATTCCTGTCTTCTATGAACTTCATTTAAGTCAGCAGTAATATTAAAGAAATCAATCAAGTTTCTAGTATCGCTAAATACAAAGCCCTCTGCAATTTTCCCTATTGTTTTTGTATGTATTGATTTGGCATCCTTTGTCTTGAATATGCCTTCGCTTTCCTTCTTCACAGTGAGTTCACTCTTGCTTCTATTGAATATAGAAAGTTCATTTTCAAGAATAAAATTAATCATCTCTTTTTCCATGAAACTAAACCAAAACTCTATGATTTAAAGATTTCTATTGTGAAGAGGAGAAATAATCATCCCCCATCAAAACTCACAACAGAATAAACAGGCCATCTTAATCCTAATTTAGAACTGCCTTTCAAATCAGGAAGATCAATGACAAAACAACACTCAACTACTCTTCCACCTAATTTTTCAATTAAATTTCCTGCAGCACTGGCTGTTCCCGCTGTAGCAACTAGATCATCAACAAGTAGAATTCTCTCTCCTGGCTTAATTGCATCCTTATGAATTTCAACAGCATCTTTACCATATTCAAGAGAATATTCTTCTCTAACAGTTTCATATGGAAGTTTTCCTGGTTTTCTTACGACTATAACTCCTTTCTTCAATCTTGAAGCAAGTCCAGAAGCAATAATAAATCCCCTACTTTCTATGCCTGCAATCAAATCAATTTTTTTATCCTTATATCTTTCTTCAAGAATATCAAGAACTTTAGAAAATCCTTCTGCATCTTTAATTAAAGTAGTAATGTCTCTAAACATTATTCCCTGTTTAGGAAAATTAGGGACAGTCCTTATCTTACTTTTAATAAATTCCTTACCTTTAGAACTTATTTCTTGATTGGCTATGTTTTCTATAGTTTTAATAAGAAGTTTTTTCATTTTTTCTGCATTAGCAGAAAAAATTTTCATTATAGCTTCCCATGAAACACTTTCCTCATCACTTTTCCAACAATCATAGTCAGTGGCCATAGCAATAGCAGCATATTTTATTCCTGCTTCATTCGCGAGTATTGCTTCAGGAGCAACACTCATATTAATAACATCTCCTCCAAAAAGTCTGAACATCTTGCTCTCTGCCCTAGTAGAAAATCTAGGTCCTTCTATTGTTACAACTGTTCCAAACCTATGGAAATTAATATTCAAATATTCGCATGAAGAAATTATTTTTTCTCTTAAAAATTCAGAGAAAGGGTCTGCCATAGGAGTATGCTTAATCTCGTTTTTGAATTCATCATAAAAAGTATTTTTTCTAAACCTTGTAAAATCAATAAATTGATCTAAAATAACAAAATCCCCTCTTCCTATTTCTTCCTTTAAACTTCCTACAGCTGTTGTAGCAATAACATGTGTACATCCTAATTTTCCTAAAGCATATATGTTTGCCCTATTATTCACATTAGTTGGAGTAATTTCGTGCTTTTTTCCATGTCTTGAAATTATGCAAACCTCAATATTAGCAATTTTTCCGCAAGTAATCTTAGAACTTGGCTTTCCATAAGGAGTATCTACTTCTTTTTCTTCAAAATCCTTAATAATTCCAGGATCATCAAGTCCACTTCCACCTATTATGCCTATCTTTATGGCCATAAATTATAAATGAAAATACTATATAAAAGCATTATTAGGGTAAAGTATATATTGAGAACTCTAAAATTTCTTGTAAATAACTATCATTGTAATTAGAAGCTTCTCATAGCATTACTAGGAAAGTAAGCATAAGTTTTATGAAATTAATAATATTAAGAGGGTATAATCTAGACGAAGCTTGATTATTAAATTGTAAATTAAGGAGTCATCTAGAATTCTACTTCTTCTCTTCAACTTCCTTAAAAGAATTAATAAAATGATCAATAAATATCTCTATGTCTTTCTCATCCTCTGCTTTCTTGAAAACTTCGTATTCTTCAGCAATCATATTTTCATCATAACCGCCTCCAAAAGCATCTTTAGCTTCTTCATGAAGATACTCAACCATTTTCTTGGCTCCTTTCCAACCTTCTGCATCATAACAGAACATTACTTTTTCAAGTACATTTTGCTTTCTGAACTCATCACTATATTTTTTTACTTCTACATCAGCATCTGTTTCAAATTCTTTTATTAAATCATCATCCACGGCTTGAAGAACGTATTTCTTTGTGTCTTTAGGAACTTGGAAAACATGTTTAACTTCATGAACTACTATAGGAAGCAAAGCAGGAGCGCTCAAATATCCCAAATCTGTCTTATTAAAGAATATAACTATCTCATAACCCTGACCTTTAGTAGCGCTTACCACATCTGAAAAGCTCCATACTTCTAAATCATAGGGCATAGAGGGTTTATCCAATAAGAAGTTGGAAGCAATAATATTAACATTCCAACCTTCAGGAAACTTAAAGAATCCAGTTAGGGTCTTTATACTATTTTTAAAGTTAACACTATTTTTATTCCAAAAGTTCTTTCTATCATTCTTTATCTCAAGTCTTGCTTTCTTGACTTGCTTAAGATACTTGGTGTTTATTTCACTTACAAATTCCATAGCCTACCTAAGAGAACCTATTTTAAAACCTTTTCCTAACCCTATTTTTTAAGTTTATACCGAATAACTAGCTTAAAATGAGAAATATTTAGGCACTACAAGTCAAAATTTAGTGTAGTGCCTAGGACTTTTAGTTAAATTTTAAGGATGTCTAAGGAGCAGGTTGATTAAAAAAAGGGAATTCTATGTACTTTGGAGAAAACGCACAAAAAGGGACTGGTTTAAATTTACTCTTTCGGAATCAATCCTTGATAAGAGGCAAAAAATTCTTCATATCTCTGTATTTCATTTACGAGCCATTCTTGGAATTGTGGTTCAATGTGTTCAACTCTAGACATTTTTCTTAATTCACCTAATGCGGTTTCATAATCTTTCTTTTCACTTTCATGAAGATAGCTATCTCCTCGTTGCATATGTACATAGCCTCTAGCAAATGAAACTCTTGAGCTAATTGCGGCTATTAGTTTTCCAATTCTAAGTCCTTCATGAAAAGCAACATGTTCTAGTCTAGTTAATGCACTATTTGCATCTTCTCGTTCGTGTCTTTGAGATAATTTTTCATCTGTCATTTTCTTTTCACTCCAGCTTTTCTCTGCAATTTCTTAAAAGCTTTTTCAAACAAGGAATATAATGGGTGACTATAATCTATTATTGCTTCAGGAAATTCTATACCTTCATTACTTTTATCAGAATAAACTGCAAAGAACTTGCCTTCTCCGCTCGGATAGGTTTTGTATTTTATTCCCATATATTGTCTTTCGCCACGAGTCCTCCCAAAAATATGGTTTGTTTCTGAATGAACCGGAGTAAGAAGTTGTAACTCTCCGAGTAATTCTTCTAAGAAAGGTCTTACTTGCCTAGAGCCCTTATTTTCTGTCATTTTCTGCGTCCAAAAGTGAACTTAAAGTACTCTATACTTCTTCTTTCGGCCTCCTCAGTTTGAAAATCTAATTTATCTAAGGATTTTTGAGATAGTCTTCTAAAAACTCTACTAAACAAGGGATATAATCTTTCTAAGGAAGTTATTCGTAGACTATTCTGCCTTTCTCCGCGTGAATAATAACTAATATCATAAATTGTATGTCCAGCTTGTCTAATCTCAACACCTGCTCCTGAGCAATATCCTACTAGCGTTAACAAGTAATTTTTATCGTGAAGCCACCCCTCAATTGTGTGTATATCTAGTTTTCTTAGATCTTCTAATGCTTCTGCTAAACAGGACTGCCTTAAGTATTTATCTTTGGATATTTTAGTTTTCTTCATGTTTCTCGTCGTGTTTTTAGCACAGCAAAGTAACAACAATCCTATTTATATGATTAATCTTCCCCCTAGGGGGAGAAATAGAAAGTATTAAAAAGCAGTTTTTCTTAAGTAAAATATGGAAATAAAGCAAAGTTTAGAAAAAGCAGGGCTTTCTCGCGGAGAAAGTGCAGTTTATCTTGCATTGATAGATTTGGGATTAGTTACAATTACACCCATTGTTGCAAAATCAAGAGTTTCAACTTCAAAAGTATACGATATTCTCAATAGGTTAATAAAAAAAGGTCTTGCGAGTTTCATTACGGAAAATCATGTAAAAAAATTCAAGGCAGAAGACCCAAGACAATTAATAGAGTATGTTTCAGAAAAGGAAAAAGAACTTGAAGAAGTTAAACTTGAATTGAATAAGAATATCTCCTCTTTGCTTGCAAAAATTAATCTTTCTGAGAAACAAGCAACAACTTCTGTCTATGAAGGATTTAAAGGAATGAAGACTATTTTCGATAAGTCTTTAGATGAGTTAAAAAAAGGAGATACTCTTTATGTTTCGGGAATTTCAGAATCAACAGAAGAAATAAGAACTTATTTTTTGCATTATTTTAGGAAACAGGCTAAAATTGGGTTTAAAGTTAAAGCAATATTTGATGAAACTGCAAAATATAAGGCGGTTGAGAGAAAAAATAAACTAACTGACTTCAAATTTTTACCAAAGGGAATTATAACTCCTGCCACCATAGATATTTATGGAACTAAAACTATTCTTTCTGTTGGGAACTCCGCGTATATTCTCACTATATTAATTGACAATAAGGAAATTTCTGATTCATTTAAGAAGAATTTTGACCTTCTTTGGGAGATAGCGAAAAGTTAAAACAAAAGTCCGCCATCAGAAAATATGGCTTTTAAATACAAAGACAACCTTTCAAAAATTATAAAATTTTGACTTAGACCCTTGCCCTACTTTTAATGCCTAGTCAAAGCATCATTTTCCCTAACTTCCTTCAAAAGCACTTTTTTTATGCTCTTCGGATGTTTTCTTACCCAGAATTCCAGATCTTCAGCAGCAGGATGAGCATATTTCTTGAAATCATTTTTCTTTCTATTAGTTATAGTCAAGCCTACAGAATCATATTTCCAGCCTTTTATCATAAGTCTTCTTTCATGCAACTCATGTATAAGCACAAATGGAATTTCCTTATAATAAATAGAGTCATCTATCCATACTTCGTTTTCAGGAATAAAATGATAAACCTTATGATGGCCGCCCTGATTAAAGTCCACATTAAATAATGCTCTTACAACCTCTCCCTTTATTATCCAAATTTTCAAATTTTTAGAATACTTGGAAAGAATTCTTCTTTTATGTATTTTTTTCAGTATTTTTTCCTTTAGTTTTATCTGTCTTAATTTTTTAACCCACTTTAATTTTCTTCTTTCCCTATTTTCTACCTCTGTGCATATTTTTATTGCTTCAGCATAACTTTTCCCCTGTTCTCTTGCCTTTGTAAAAGCAATAAAATTTATTATAATATACTTAGCCTCTTTAGCACTATTCTCATAGTCTATCCAAAATTCGTTTTTAGGAATAAATCTAAATAAATTATTGCTTCCATAATTTGGAAAACTTTTTTCTAACTCGCGCCTAATCCAATAACCATTAACATAATAAACATCATAACCCGAAAACTTTCCTATTTTTTTTACATAAGGCTTCTTCATTTTTCATCCTCAAAATAATTTTCATTTAATTTAACCCATTTAGAAGCTACTCTTAGGAGATGATTGGAAGTGGAAAACTTAGAATTTCTTAGTCTATCAAAGTAAGTGTATAATATTATTTGAATACCTTTTTGCTTCATTCTCTCTATTACTGGAGCGAAATCCGAATCCGAAGCAATCAATATTATTTTTTTAATTTCTGGATATCTTTCCCTAAAATCATACATATCTAATATTACTAATGCATCTACACCTTTTTGGCAATAGTCTGCAATACCTTTTTCATTAATAGTCTTTTGGCATCTCCCTTCTCTTACAGTTATCCAATTTTTCTTTTTTAGCATATTAGTCATATTTTGATATTTACTAAGAAGAAAATCTTCTTGTTCTGTTGGTTTTGAACTTTGATAGGGTGGACAAGTATATATAAATAAATGTTTAAGATTTAGGTTTTCTTTTTTACAAATATTCCTGAAAGTTTGCAGATATTTTTTTTTATTTCCTGTCTTTTTTTGAAAATGTTTTTTAACAAGTCCAAAAAAACCATCATTTACAAATACTAATGTATCTTCCATTGAATTCCTCCTTCAAAATACAGATAAGAATAAAAGCATCCGGCAACCTCTCGATCACCGGGGATCATACTCACAGTCCTAAAACTGCTAATACTTTTAGTAGAAAATAGTTTATAAGTTTTTCTATTATTCATTTTTATCTCTTTTTTCTAATACTCCAAGAATAAATTAGTTTAAATATGTTTTGGGAAAATTAATTTTTTCATTTCCTCACGTAAACAACAATATTTTTCTTAGAGTGAGTTTTATTTTCACTTTTACTTTCTACTTTAAGAATTTTAAATCCAACTTCTTCTAATAGTTTAACCAATTCCCTATGAGTGTAAAAATAATAATATCTCCTATAATTCTTGCCATCATATTTCCAATTAACATAGCCCTCCTTAGCTTTCATCTCATGAAGTTTTGGATTTTCTTGCTTATCCCAAACACTTATTACTGCTTCTCTATTTTTCTTTAAAACCCTAAATAATTCCTTGAGTGCTTTTTTCCTATTGGACTTTTTCTCAATACAATGAAGAGTTGAAATAAATGTAACATAACCAAAGGAGTTATCTTCAAAAGGCAATTTTTCAAGAGTTGATTTAAAAAATACAGCCTTAATATTTTTTGCTTTAGCATCTCTTTCTGCAATTTTAAGCATCTCTCCAGAAAAATCCACACCATACCATTCAACACCGCTTAACTTAATTATATTTCTTCCACTTCCACAACCCATATCAAGTATTTTTCCTTTTTTTCCTTTGAGAAAATCAAGAACCTCATAAACAGTATTTTTTCTATATTCGTGCCATTTTTCAGCAAGTTTGTCCCAGACTTTCTCTTGACTTTGTTCTTCCATATTTAATTAAGAATTCTGGAGTATAAAAATCTTGCAAACGAAAGGTTTAAATAGTATTATGAATATATATTCATAACTAAAACAACATAAAATACGGAGGAAACAAAAATGCCAAATAGAGATGGAACAGGACCAAAAGGACAAGGGCCTTTGACAGGAAGAGGATTAGGGCCTTGCGGAGCAGGAATGCTAAGGGGCTTAGGTAGAGGAAGAGGAAGAGCTATATGCCCGGCCAAATTCGCTGTAGGCTTCACAAAAGATGAAGAAAAGAAAATCCTAGAAGCAGAACTAACCGAAATAGAAAAAGAAAAGCAAGAAATAACCCAAAGATTAAAGGAACTTAAATAAATTTTTTTATAAAAGTTTATAAACTCTCATATAGAAGAATATTTATGGGAGAAGAAACACAAACCCAAGAAACAGCTCCTGAGGTTTCAGAGAGCCAAACAGAAGAAAAAAAGGAAGAGAAGAAGGAAGAAAATCCTTCTGAAACTCCTTCAGAACCTTCTGCTCAATAAGACTAAACTGATAAGTCTTATTGAATTTTAATTTTTTATTTCAGGGACGGCGGGCGGGATTTTTATTTTTGGAAATATTTAAATAGGGATATGAATATCTATTCATAACAAAAATGGTAAGACCCAGATTATGCAGAAGAGTAAAATTTAATCCCGATGTAACTTATTTTAAACCTCGCGGGATTCCCTTACAAGAATTAGAAGAAACTATTCTTCAGGTGGATGAATTTGAAGCAGTAAGATTGAAAGATTTAGAAGGATTAGACCAAGAAGAGTGTGCAAGAAAAATGAATATTTCTCAACCAACTTTCCATAGATTGGTTTTATCTGCAAGAAAAAAGATAGCTGATGCAATAGTAAATGGTAAGGCCATACAAATTCAAGGCGGGAATTATCGGCTATGAAATTTAAAATTTCATATTTAATTCCTATAATTATTCTACTGGGAATTATAGTATTATTTTTCTTTCCTGAACCGGAGACTAATTTTCTCGCATATTTTTTAACCGCTTTATTTTTTATAGTAATCCTAGTTTTACTAATTATAGCCTCTAAGAGAAAAAAATGAAATTTCAAAGAATATTTATTGTTCTTTTAACTATGTGCCTGATTTCCATAACTCTAGTTAGTGCTCAAAACACAACTTGTGTTTATTTCTTTTATGGGGATGGTTGTCAGCATTGCGCTAAAATTGAACCGCTGATTAATAATTTAGAAATACAATCAGAATTTTCTGTTGAAGTTCATAAGTTTGAGATTTATAATAACCGTTCAAATATGCTTTTATTAAATAATTACTTTGATGCCCATAATATCTCCAATTCGGAAAGAGGTATACCTGTCGTTTTAGTGGGAAATAGTTATCTTATGGGTTATTCGCCCATACAAGAAAACCTTATTAATTTAATACAAGAAAATATAGGAAGTTCTTGTCCTAGTCAAAACATTACAAATAGCGAAGGTCAAACAGGCGAAAAGTCCTCTATGGAGAAATTAAAATCTTTATCTTTATTAACAGTAATAGGCGCCGCATTGGTCGATTCAATTAATCCTTGCGCAATAGCAGTCTTATTAATTTTAATGGCTGCATTGTTAGCAACAGGAAATAAAAAAAGAGCTTTAAGAGCAGGTCTTGCATTCACCCTTTCTATTTATCTTGCTTATTTTTTATTTGGTTTGGGTTTATTTTCAGCTATACAAATTTCAGGCTTATCTTATTGGTTTTATAAAATAATAGGGCTATTGGCAATAATAATAGGTTTAGCTAATATAAAGGATTTTTTTTGGTATGGTGGTGCGGGATTTGTAATGGAAATTCCGCGAAGTTGGAGACCTAAATTAAAGGAAATGCTTGGAAAAGTAACTTCTCCTATAGGTGCTTTCTTAATGGGCTTCGTAGTTTGTTTATTTGAACTTCCATGTACGGGTGGACCTTACATAGTTATATTGGGTTTACTTGCAGATAAATTAACTATGTGGGCTTCAATCCCCATACTTTTATTATACAATCTTGTTTTTGTTTTTCCTCTGATTATTCTTACGTTCTTAATTTATTCAGGTTTTGCTAATGTGCAAAATGCAACAAAATGGAAGGATAATAACTTGAGAATATTGCATTTGATAGCCGGAATAGTCATGTTGACCTTAGGAATTCTTATAGTCTTTGGATTAATTTAATTATCTTTGAGAGTGATAACTTCTTTTCATTAGTAAGTTTAAAAATCTTATAACTTTATAACCCCTTAAGAAACCTGTCTGACCACCTCAGCATTCATGGGTCTTACGGGCATAGGAGCAACAACAGAAAGCATATTTCCAGTTATAGCCGAATTGGAAAAACTAAAATCTAATTGGAGCACAGGCATTCTTCCAAATCTAAATTTTCTAACATCAAATCTTCCTTGAACCTTTTCAGTTAATCTTACTTCTTTTCTAAATCTTTCATATAATTCCGTTATTTTTACTCTGCCACCCAAAAGAAGAGACCGCAAAGCAGAAATTTCAATTTCTTCAAACAACCCTGTTTCAACCATGTTCTCAACAAGAGCATAACCCGCTTGGGAAACACATATATGCAATCCTCTCGGAGTTAGATAATGAACAATGTCTCCTCTTGCAACAGGAGGTTCTCTTACTTGAAAATCAAATGTCGCTCCTCTTTTATCAAAGTCTGCACTTCTTATGAGCATATAACCAGGAAGGTAAACTTTATTTGTTAAAAAATCAAATGTTGTTTCTTGTGCGTCCATTTTTTCTCCTTAAATCACCAGAACTCTTTCCCGCGGATAATTATTAACAGTTCTCATACTTTATAAATCTAATAAACCAAAGTATATTATGCTCCCCCCAAAAAATAAAAATGAAATAAGAAAACCCAGCAAGACTCTTGCAGGAGTAACTCCTATTGCTGTAATGACCTATCCCAAGAAATGCAAACATGGGACATGTCTCTACTGCCCTAGCTTAAATGTTCCTCAATCATATACTCCAAAATCTCCGCCAGTATTAAGGGCAGAAATGCTCAAGTACAATGCAGAGAAACAAGTAGAGAGTAGATTAACAGCATTTCAAGTAATGCATCATCCAACAGATAAAATAGAACTAATAGTTATGGGCGGAAACTTCCTAGATTATCCTAAAGATTACAAAATAAGATTCATAAAACAATGCTACGATGCTCTAAATAAAAAGAAAAGCAAGACTTTAAATGAAGCGAAAAAAATAAATGAAAAAGCAAAACATAGATGCGTGGCTCTATGCATAGAATCCAGACCAGACACAATAGCTAGAAATAAAAATTCTATTCAAGAATTATTGAATTATGGTTGCACAAGAGTAGAACTTGGAGTTCAATGTTTAGATGATGAAATTTATAAGAAAGTTAACAGAGGACATAGTATTAAAGAAGTAGTAGAAGCAACCAAAATGCTTAAAGAAGCTGGCTTTAAGGTTGGCTATCATATGATGCTCGGATTGCCATTTTCAAATGAGAAAAAAGATATGAAAATGTTTAAACTTCTATTTGAAGATGAAAGATTCAAGCCAGACCAATTAAAAATATATCCTTGTCAAGTCATAAAAGGCGCAAAATTAGAAGAACTTTACAAAAAAAAGAAATACAAACCCTATTCTGAAAATAAAATTAAAGAGTTAATAATAAAAATTCTTCAATTAATTCCTAATTATTGCAGAGTAATGAGAATAATGCGAGAAATTCCTCCAGAATTTCTCGTTTCAGGAACTCACAGAATAGACCTAAGAAAAGATATAGAATCCGAAATAGAAAAAAGAAAAATTTCCAAAAAAATAAAAGAAATAAGATTTAGGGAAATTGGATTCGCCTATAGGGATAAACTCCCAAAGGAAAAAATAGCCCAACAATTAAGACTGAAGGTCACAAAATACAAAGCAAGTGAAGGAAAAGAATACTTTTTAGAAATAATAAATAAGAATAATATTTTATTTGGCTTAGCAAGATTAAGAATAAATTCAAATAAAACAGCAATAATAAGGGAGCTTCATGTATATGGAAAAAGTCTAAACATAGGAGAGAAGTCCAAATCAAAAATAACTCAGCATAGAGGCCTAGGCATAAAACTTATGCAAGAAGCAGAAAAAATAGCAAAAAAAGAAAATTGTAAACAAATAGAAGTTATCTCTGGAGTGGGCGTAAGAGAATACTATAAACGAAAGCTAGGCTATGTTCTAAAAAATAATTACATGTCTAAAAACATGTAAAAAATAAAAAATAAACTTAAAATTAAGCAGCTATAACTGTTCCGCTTATAATTGATTGCTCACACAATGTTTTTGTGGAGTTCAATACAGGATACATTTTTATAGAATCTCCTACTTTTAATCCGCTTAAATTTAATGTTACTGTTGCAAGAGCTTCAGGTATGGTTGTGATAGAAACATTAGCCTTATCATTTACATAAACTTTAAGTTCTTTTAAGATAATGCCATCATCTGTTTCTTTTTTAATTTGAAGATTGTTAGCAGTAGCATTAGTTACTTGGACTATAGTATAACTTCCTAGAGTCTTAAGGCAATCCGCTTTAGCAGTTGCTTCAGCTGTTCCGCCTCTGACCTGACCCATTATAAAGTAGGCTATAAATCCCACAGCAGCAAGTGCAACTAAAACAAGTAGGACAGTAACTATTATTTCTGTTTGTGCTTTTTTTGTTTTCATATATTTTTACCTCCTTTCA
>Ga0172375_10005903_pt1 | contig 17424 bp, 15 predicted proteins | sample LakKiv1m_FD_114537 | JGI IMG/M metagenome (GOLD analysis project Ga0172375, IMG submission 114537) | Freshwater microbial communities from Kabuno Bay, South-Kivu, Congo - kab_092012_11.1m | ecosystem: Environmental > Aquatic > Freshwater > Lake | place: Democratic Republic of the Congo...
GATATAAATGATTTTATCCCTGAAGGATTAACCTGTCCGGAATGTAAAAAAGGAAAAACATTTTCTAAAGGCTCGGATATCCTGGATGTTTGGTTTGATTCAGGAGTAAGTGCTCAAGCAGTATTGAAAAAAAGAAAAGAGCTGGCAGGTGTGCCCGCGCAATTATACCTGGAGGGGTCTGACCAGCACAGGGGATGGTTCCAGTCATCAATTATTCCGGCGATTGCCATTGACGGCAAGCCGCCTTTTGAGAATGTGCTTACCCATGGTTTTGTGGTTGATGGCGAAGGCAGGAAAATGTCTAAGTCCCAGGGTAATGTTATTTCTCCCGCGCAGATCATCAAGGATTATGGGGCGGATATTCTAAGGATGTGGGTAGCCTCAAGCGATTACAATGAGGATATCCGTATTTCAAAGGAAATACTCAGCCGGCTTTCAGAGGCTTATCGCAAGATCCGTAACACCGCGAAATTTATTTTAAGCAACCTTTATGATTTTAATCCGGACACGGATCAGGTTTCGTATGAAAAACTACGCAAGCTTGACCAATGGATTCTTTACCGGATGGAAGAGGTAAGGGGGAATGTTGAAAATGCTTATGGCACGGAATCAAACCCCTCATTTGAATTCCATCGCGCCTATAAAGAGATTTATGATTTTTGTAATGAAGAGCTCTCTATGTATTATCTGGATATGGTCAAGGGCAGGCTTTATACTTATCGCGCTGATTCAACCGAAAGGCGCTCGGCGCAAAGCGCGATCTTTGTTGTATTAAATTGCCTGGTAAGATTAATGGCTCCTATCCTGGTTTTTACGGCCGAAGAAATTTGGAAGAGTATTCCTAAAGAGAAAAGTTATGCTGATTACCCGAGCGTTCATCTTTTGGATTTTCCCAAGGCAAACCCTGTTTTCCGTCAGGATGATTTTGCGTCCAGGGGCTTAAAGACGGTGGATCAGGAGTTAAAAGGATTAATAGAATTAGTCCCGCTTGCCGCAAAGGCTTTAGAAGAATTGCGTTCAGCAGGAAAGATAGGAAGTTCGTTTGACGCGCAAATAAATATATTGACAAACAACCAGGATCGTTATACATTCTTACAAAGCTTTAATGTTGAACTGTGCGAGATTTTCAAGGTTTCACAAGTTAAGCTGAGTTTTGATAAGGGCAACACTGCGGATCTGTCGGTTAAGGTAGAGAAGGCCGAGGGCTGCAAGTGCCCGCGCTGCTGGAATTATTCATTAAAGGTAGGCAGCGACCCGGCGCATCCTTTGATTTGTGATAATTGCCTTAAGGCGATAGGGGGAAAGTAAATTGAAAAAGAAACTTTCTAAAAAAGAACTAAAAGATTTTAAGAAAATAATTCTCAAGAAAAAAGAAGCGGTATTGGATGACCTTCAGCATATAACCGATGATACCCTGAAGAAATCGCAAAAAGAGGCATCCGGGGATATCTCCGGGTATACTTATCATATGGCGGATGTCGCTACTGATAATTACGACCGTGAATTTTCGCTGGGGTTGGCCTCCAACGAAAGAAAAGCTCTTTATGAACTGGATGACGCGATAAAGAGGATTGATGATGAGACCTTTGGTTTTTGCGATGATTGCAAGGGCCCTATTTCAAAGGTCAGGCTAAAAGCGGTACCTACTGCCCGCCTGTGCATTAAATGCCAGGAGAAGAGGGAGAAGAGGTAAGCACTAACTTTAGGTGCAATGGATGATTCTTGCCATCGTTTCAATTGTTGTTCTTCTGGATCAGCTTAGCAAAACCCTTGCCATAAACTTTCTGCAATTAAATACTCCGGTTACCCTGATAAAAAACTTTTTTTACCTGACGCTCGTGCATAACCGCGGGGCAGCCTTCGGGATGCTTAGAAACCAGCTGCTTTTGTTTATTGCGATTTCCATTTTGGCCATTTTTTTTATCTTTTTTCATTTGAAGGAGAAAAAGAATTCTTTTCTTAATAAAGTTTCATTAAGCCTGATTTTATCCGGCGCATTGGGAAACCTGATTGACCGGCTGCGTTTCGGCTATGTGATTGATTTTCTGGATTTTCGTATCTGGCCGGTTTTTAACCTGGCGGATTCCGCTTTAACCATAGGTGCGCTGTTATTAAGCTGGGAGCTGTTATTCAATAAAAATGTTGCCTGAAATTTGCCGCATCGGTCCTTTTACTGTTTATTCATACGGCCTTATGCTGGTTTTGGCTTTTTTCGTTTCGACTTACCTTGCCAGCCGCCAGGCAAAAAAAAGCCAGCTTGACCCGGAGAAGATTTTTAACCTTTTGTTTTATGTATTCATTTTCGGGATTATCGGCTCGCGGGCCCTTTACGTGGCTAATAATTTTCCTTATTACCTTAAACACCCGCTTGAAATTATTATGCTTCAGCATGGGGGGATGGCTATTTTCGGCGGAATAATTTTCGGTTTTATTTTTGCCTGGCTGTTTATCTTAAAGAACAAGATGGATTTACTTGCCACCCTTGATTTGCTGGTTCCTTTTATCGCCTTGGGCCAGGCTATCGGCAGGATTGGTTGTTTTTTAAACGGCTGTTGTTATGGCAGGGAGTCTTCATTCGGGATATATTCTGCGGTTTCCGGCAAAGTGCTTATTCCCACTCAGCTGTATTCAAGCCTGCTGATGTTTTTGATCTTTATTATTCTAAGGTATATGCTGAACAGAAAACACCTTCCCGGCCAGATTTTATGTTCATATCTTTTACTCTATTCATTAAAACGTTTCTCAATAGAATTCTTCCGCGATGACAGCCCGAGGATACTGGCGGGTCTGACTATCTTCCAGTTTTTAAGCCTGGCAATGTTTTTTCTGTCTCTTGCCGGATTCGTAAAGATACTTTATTCTAAAAAGAAATCAAAATGAAAGAATTATCATTTATCGTCACTGCCGAACAGGCGAAGATGCGCCTGGATTTGCTGCTGGCTGAATATGCCGCGGGCAATAATTTGGGTATTTCGCGCACGGCTATCCAAAAACTTATTACTACGGGAAAAGTTTTCTTGAATTCCCGCGTTGTTAATAAGCCTCATCGCAAGGTAGCTTCAGGAGAAGAGGTGAGTTTTTGCCTGCCGGAAAAAGAAAAATCACAGATCCTGCCGGAAGAGATATCGCTGGATGTGGTTTATGAAGATGATGACCTGGCGGTTATCAATAAACAAACCGGCCTGGTGGTGCATCCTGCCCCGGGCAACAGGGAGCATACCCTGGTTAACGCCCTGCTTGGCCGTTTTGAATCTCTCTCCAGTATTAATAAAAACCGCCCGGGGATTGTTCACCGGCTGGATAAAGAGACCAGCGGGCTTTTGGTTATCGCAAAAAATAATCCCAGCCATTTAAAATTAGCTAAGCAGTTTTCCGAACACAGTATTGAACGTAAATATATTGCTATTGTTACAGGCGTTGTTGAGTTTGATGAGGATGTAATTGAAGCGCCGATCGGAAGGCACCCGGTAAAAAGGCAGGATATGTCGGTTAGTTTCCTGGAGGATAACCGCTATGCCAAGACCAAATACCGCACCTTGAAACGGGGGAGTAATTTTAGTTTTTTAGAGCTAAGGCCTTTTACCGGCAGGACGCACCAATTAAGAGTACACCTGGCTTATATCGGGCATCCTATCCTGGGAGATACAAAATACGGAAAGAACAATAATTTCTCTCGGATGGCCCTGCACGCGCAGGAGATCGGTTTTATGCATCCGTCTACCGGTAAGTTCGTGCATTTTACAAGCGAAATCCCTGAAGAATTCCGGGAGTTTATCAAGAAGAATTTTTAATCTTCGCATATCATAAAAATACTTGCCCGTTGTTCGTTTTACTCACAAGGGTTTCGCTGTATTGTTATAGGTGCTCAATTTTTTTCTTGCTTTTTACATAAGTAGTGTTAGAGTAAAGGGTAACAAACACGCATAAATTATAAAGGAGGCAAGATGAATCGCAAGGGAGCCATTTTAAAGTTTGCTTTAATCGGTATCGTCGTTATATTATTTGCGCTTACTGGCGTATTATCTTATTTATACCATAGTGAAGTTAAAAAGAGCGGCCAGCTTCAGGCGCAGGTTGATGAGTTAACCGCCCGCGCGAAAGTTACCGAGGATAAACTTGAGGCTTCCAAGAAAAAGGTTTCTGATTTAACGCTCAAGCTGCAGGAGGCTAAAGAACGCATTTCTGCTGTAACTGATGAGCTGGATAAAGAAAAGGCGGCCCGCCTGGAAACATCTAATGAATTAGAACAAATTAAGACGGATATAGAACAGCAAAAGAGTTCCCGCCAGGATATAGAAAATAAACTTACTGAGGCTCAGAATGAGGGTAGAAAATTAAGGGAGCAGTTAAAGGCTATTGAGCAGAAGAGGTCAGAGCTGGAAGCTAAGATTAAGAGTTTGGAATCCGGCTCTGCCGGCGTGGAGTTGGGTAAAGTTGTGGTGAATAATGAAACCGCTGTTTTACCAAAAGCTGAAGACGCACCAGCGCAAAATAATACGGATGCGGCAGCTGTTCAGCCGGCAGCCGATCAAAAACAGGAAAACGCCCCCGCCGCTAATCTTTTAGAAGGCAAGGTCACGGTAGTGAATAAAGAATATAATTTCGCGGTGATTAACCTGGGCCAAAAAGACGGCGTAAATACAGGGGACCAGTTTTCGGTAACCCGGGAAGGCAAGGTTATCGGTGATTTAAAAGTTGAAAAAGTCCATGAGTCAATGTCCGCGGCAGGCTTTGCGGCAGAATTAAAAGACTTGATACAGGAAAATGATTTGGTAGTGCAAAAGGCCAAATGAAGCCTTTTGTTATAAAGCATAAATTTACTCCTCGCGGTAAGATCAGTATCCCCGGAGATAAGTCAATAGCCCATCGGGCGCTGATAATCAGTGCCTTGAGCCGCGGCAAAACCATTATAAAGAATTTACCCATCCATGATGATTCCCTGGCTACTTTAAACGCCCTGGTTGCTTTAGGGGTTAAGATTACCCGGGATAATAAACGGGTTTTAGTCAGGGGGGTTCAGCGTTTGAAGGAGCCGCAAGCCCCTCTTTTTGTCAACAATTCCGGGACAACCTTACGCTTAATCCTGGGGGTCTTAGCCGGAGCAGGTTTTAAAACCAGGGTCATCGCGGGAAAATATTTGTCTGCCAGGCCGATGGCCAGGGTGAACAAGCCTTTGCGCCTGATGGGCGCAAAGATCGCCGCGAAGAAAAAAGGCAAAGAAGAGTATGCCCCTATTGTTGTTACCGGCGCAAAGCTTAAAGGAATTATTTACCGTATGAGCGTTGCTTCCGCGCAGGTGAAATCCGCGATTCTTCTGGCGGGTTTGTCTGCCTCGGGCAAGACTTGCGTGATTGAAGATATAAGCACCCGCGACCATACTGAAAGGATGCTTAAGTATTTCGGCGCGGATATTAAAATAGCTAAGAAGCGCCTGACGTTAAATCCCTGCCGCAGTTTAAGCAGTCCGGGGAATATTTATATACCCGGGGATATTTCTTCGGCTGCTTTTTTTATGGTTTTAGCAATAATAATTCCCGGCTCCAGGATTATTATCAAGGGCTTGAGCTTAAATCCCGGAAGAACCGGAGTAATCAAGGTGCTCAAAAGAATGGGCGCAAAGATCAAGGTTGTGCCTTTAAAGAAAGCCGGCCGGAGAGGTTTTGAGCCTATGGGCAATGTCATTGTATCCGCGGGGAAAATAAAATCCGTCGTAATCAGCCGTTCTGAAGTACCTTCTTTAATTGATGAGCTTCCTGTGCTTATGGTTGCTGCCTGTTTTGCCGAAGGAAAAACAATTATTCAAGGGGCAGGGGAACTAAGGTTTAAAGAAACTGACCGGATCAACTCAATGATTACAAACTTAAGGTCTATGGGAGCGGATATTCACGCTGCTAAGTCCGGGAATTCGGAGAATATAGTTATAAGCGGCAGGGGTTTTCTTAATGGGGCTAAGCTTAAAAGTTTCGCTGACCATCGTACGGCCATGAGTATGGTGATAGCGTCATTAGCGGCTAAAGGCAGCTCAAGAATAGATGATATCAGCTGTATTAGTAAGTCATTCCCCGGTTTTTTAACCGCTTTAAATAGTCTAAGTAAATAATAGGGACAGCGACCTTTTATAAAAGGTAAAAGGTCGCTGTCCCTATTTAAACATATTATTTGACAAGGGCTTTAAACTCTGTTAAAATCACTTCACTGTCTTAAATTCAGGAGATTATATGGTAAAATTCGGCCAGCAGTTAAAAAGAGCGGTTAATTTTGTCTTAGGTCTTTTTTCCAATGATATGGGTATTGATCTTGGGACAGCCACAACCCTGGTTTTTGTCAAAGGTGAGGGGGTAGTCCTTTGTGAGCCTTCGGTTGTAGCTATTGAACGCGGGACTTCCCATGTTTTGGCCGTAGGTGAAGAGGCTAAGCGTATGCTTGGCCGCACTCCCGGAAATATTATCGCTATCCGGCCGATGAAAGACGGAGTTATTTCTGATTTTGAGATTACCGAAGCTATGCTTCGGTATTTTATTAAAAAGGTCCATCACCGCAGGGTTCTGGTCAGGCCGAGAATCGTTATAGCTATCCCTTCAGGTATAACTGAAGTAGAAAAACGGGCGGTAAAGGATTCCGCGGAGCGCGCCGGAGCCAGGGAAGTATTTTTGATTGAAGAACCGATCGCCGCGGCAATCGGGGTAGGTTTGCCTATTCAGGAACCGGTTGGCAATATGATTATTGATATCGGCGGCGGGACCACGGAGCTGGCGGTAATTTCGCTTGCCGGAACGGTTTTTTCTAAATCTATCCGCATCGGCGGCGACGAAATGAATGAAGCGATTATTGAGTATCTTAAGAAAACATACAACCTTTTGGTCGGCGAGCGGACTGCTGAAGATATTAAAATGAAGATCGGTTCGGCTTATCCGCTGGAAGAAGAGATGAGCATGGAAGTTAAGGGCAGGGACCTGGTAGCCGGCTTGCCAAAAATCGTAACTATTACCAGCGAAGAGATCCGTGAATCTCTGCAGGAGCCGTTGCGGGCCATAGTTGAGGTTACCAAAATATCTTTAGAAAGGACTCCTCCGGAATTAGCCGCGGACCTTATTGAGCATGGCATTGTTATGGCAGGCGGCGGTTCGTTATTAAGAGGGCTGGATAAATTGATTTCCGAAGAAACCGGGCTGCCTGTGCATATAACTGATGATCCGGTCACTGCTGTGGCTAACGGCACAGGCCGGGTACTTAGCGAAATTGCGTATCTTAAGAAAGTAACTGTTTCGGTTAAAACCGAATCGCGTAATTGATCTTTTTTAGTTATTGAAGAAGTAGTTTTCTAACCTAAATGTGTTTAAGCTATCCCGCAAAACCATAACCAGTCTTTTACTTATTGCTTGCTTAGTTTTACTGGTTTCTATTTTCTCCCCTTTTTTCAAGAATTCAGCCCAGAAAACTTTTAAACCCCATCTTAGCCTTATCGGCCTGCTTAAGCGTGAGTGCGCGGGGATTATTTTTTATCACCGGAATATGCTTGATTTAGGCAGGTTAAAATATGAAACAGAGGTGCTCCGGCGTAAATTATTTGATTTGCGGGAGGTAGAGCAGGAGAACCTGCGGCTTAAGAACCTGCTAAGCTTTAAGCAAAAATCTCCTTTCCGGCTGGTTGCCGCCAGGGTGATTGCCCGTTCCCCTGACAGCTGGTCAAGCAGCGTAACTATTGATAGAGGCAGGTATAGCGGCATCAGGCGCGGCATGGCAGTGATTAATACTATGGGGCTGCTTGGCAGGGTAGTAGAGAGCTCTGAAACCATCAGCAAGGTGCTCTTAATTAACGACCCCAGCCAGGGGGTTTCCAGTATTGTTCAGCGCAGCCGCCAGGAAGGATTAGTCAACGGTTCTCTCGGCTCAAATTTAATTATGCGTTATCTTCCTGACGATGCGCAGATTATGATCGGGGATATAATAATTACTTCGGAGTTAAGCCAGGTTTACCCTAAGGGGCTGCTCATAGGCAAGGTAGTAAATATAGGAAAAGAATTCTCCGGCCTCAGCCGTTATGCGGTAATTAAGCCAGCGGCGGATCTCTCCAGCATTGAAGAGGTATTGGTTATTATTCCATGAAAAAGCTCCTCATCTTTTTTTCTTTGATTATCCTGGCCACCTTGCAATTAAGCTGGCCTTCTGCCCTGACCGTCTTTAATATCAAGCCTGACCTGCTGCTGATTTTTGCCGTTTCTTCGGTTTTTTATTTTAATTTCAAAGTTGCCCTGGCGGCTGCTATTTTTGCCGGTCTGCTTAAAGATGCTTTTCTTCCGTCGGGAGCCGCAATAAATACGCTCCTTTTTAGTATCTGGAGTTACCTGACATTCCGTTTGTCTTCTCAAATTTCCACCGAGAATAATTATATCCGCCTGGCAATAGTTTTGATATTGGCCCTGTTGAATAATGCTGTATTGGGAATTCAAAGCCTGAATTCCGGGAATTTTATCCCAGTGGGGATTTTCCTGCGTAACCTGCTTATTTCTTCGCTCTATACCGGGGCGGTATCTCCTTTGATCTTTAAGCTTAATAGAAAATTGTCCGCGTAATATTTACTATGGAAAGAAAAATTATTTTAAAGTTCCTGATTATTTTAATGTTTATTACCCTGTTTATCGGGCTATCCAACCTTGATTTGTTGCAAGGTTCAAAATTTCGCAGGCTCAGCGATAGCAATTGCATCCGGCTGATATCCCAGTCGGGAGCCAGGGGCAATATACTTGACCGTAATGGCGATATTATTGTTGAGAGCAGGATTTCTTATGATGTTATGATCCTGCCGCAGGAGTTGGATCAGCTTGAGCGTATACTTGGCGGCCTGGCCCGTATATTAGGCGTTGAGCCTAAAGAGCTGAAAGCGGTTTTCAGGAAGAATTATTTTTCTTCAAGTTTGCCGGTAACCGTGGCCAGCAATATTGACCTTAAGAAAGCGATTCTCTTAGGTGAATATAAACTGGAGGAGCCGAGCATTATAATCCAGCCAAATCCTTTAAGGCATTATCCTTATGCTTCGCTGGCCTGCCATGTTGTCGGTTATGTGAATGAGATTGACCGCTGGCGGCTGACCAAGCTGGAGGATTACGGTTACAAGACCAAGGATATTGTAGGTTTTGGCGGGGTGGAAGAGAAGTATGATTATTATTTACGCCAGGAAGAAGGAGGGTTATCCGTTGAAGTAAACCATCGCGGAAAATTTATGCGTGTTTTGGGTTTTGAGCTTCCGCGTAACGGCAAGGATGTCCAGCTGACCCTGGATCTTAAAATTCAGAAAATAGCGGAAGAAAGCCTCTCCAGCAAGAAGGGGAGCGTAATTTTGATGGATCCCCAGAGCGGCGAGATTTTGGCAATGGCAAGTTATCCGAATTTTAACCCCTCGGTTTTTGTGAATAAGCGCACCAGGCTTATCGCCGGGTTATTTAATAACCCCGGCTCCCCGTTGATTAACCGGGCAATTTCATCAAGTTATCCGCCTGCTTCTATTTTTAAGTTAGCCGTAGCCAGTGCCGCCCTGGAACTGAAAAAAATAAACCTTTCTACCAGTTTCCTTTGCCGCGGTTCAACCATGGTGGGTTCCAGAAGGTTTTCCTGCTGGGATGTCCACGGCGTGCAGGATATTATCGCGGCTATCGCCCATTCCTGCGACATATTTTTTTACAAGACAGGCCTGCTTTTAGGCGCGCAGAATATCCATGATTACGCTTTGAAATTAGGCTTAGGCAGGAGCGCGGGTTTTGAACTGCCCTATGAAACCAGCGGTTTTATCCCGTCTCCCCTATGGAGGAAAATAAATAAATTCCAGAATTGGTACGACGGGGACACCGCGAATTTAAGTATCGGCCAGGGTGATTGTCTGGTTACTCCTCTGCAGGCGGCTAATATGACGGCTGTGTTCGCTAACGGAGGTTATCTGCCAAGTCCGTATATTATTAAATCAGTCGGGGATATGGAGCTTTCGGCAAGAAAAAAGAAGATGTACCGGGTGCCTTTTAAGAAGAGCACTTTTGAGGTTGTCCGCCGGGGAATGCGGGCGGTGGTTTCTGACAGCAAGGGGACAGGAAATGTTTTATCCGGGCTTAACGTTTCAGTAGCCGGCAAAACCGGGACTGCCCAGGTATCCCGGGGCTCTACCCATGCCTGGTTTATCGGGTTTTTCCCGTACGATAAGCCGAGGTTCGTGATTTGTGTATTTTTAGAAAACGGCGGGCCGGGGCATGCGGCCAGCGTGGTTGCCAAACAGATTATAGAAGCAATGAACAAACAGGGCCTAATATGAGGAATTCATTTATCAGGATTTTAATTCTCGCTTTAATTATCGCTGGCTTAGGGATTTTGTCTATCTATAGCAGTACTTATCAAAAAGAAGGGGCCTGGCAGGATATACACCAACGGCAGATTTTATGGGTAGTAATCGGGCTGGTTTGTTTTTTTGTTATGTCTCAGGTCAACTACCGTAAACTCTGGGATGCTAACTATTTAATTTACGGGGTGGCTTTATTTTTTCTCTTCCTGGTTTTCGCCCTCGGGATTATCAGGCTTGGGGCGCAGCGCTGGCTGAGGTTCGCCTGGTTTAATTTTCAGCCGTCCGAGTTCGCAAAACTAGCGGTAATTATATTTATGGCCCGTTATTTCAGCCGGAAATCGGTCGATGATATATCGTTGTTATCCGGTAAATTCGGGATTTTCCGGGGAATAATCCTGCCGTTTGTTTTTGTGGCCGTGCCGATGTTTTTGATTATTGAACAGCCTGACCTGGGCAGCGGGCTGATGCTGCTTCTGGTTTTTGTCTGCCTGCTTTATCTGACAAACGTCCGGCTGAAATATATTTCTACATTGATCTTTGTTCTGATCGTCCCTTTGCCTTTTTTCTGGCATTTTCTGCGCGATTATCAAAAACAGAGGCTGCTTGTATTTTTGAACCCGAACATTGACCCGTTGGGCGCAGGTTATACGGTAATCCAATCGCGCATAGCTATAGGTTCCGGGGGCCTCTTCGGCAGGGGCTGGTTATCCGGCACCCAGAGCCAATTGTATTTTCTCCCGGAATCGCATACAGATTTTATTTTCGCTACTTTTTCCGAGCAGTGGGGTTTTCTGGGCAGCAGCCTGCTTTTACTGATGTATTATTTGATTATCCGCCAGGGCTTTATTATCGCTCAAAGGACTCAGGATTCTTTCGGAAGGCTGCTGGCTTATGGTATATCGCTTTTATTGGCTCTGCAGGTATTTATTAATATCGCGATGAATATGGGCTTAGCCCCGGTGGTCGGCCTGCCCTTGCCCTTAATGAGTTACGGCGGTTCAAGTATACTGGTTACTTTTATCGCCCTGGGTATTTTAGTAAATATTGATCGCACCAGAAGCGTATTTTAAAAAATGAATGAAGATTTATTATTAAGCGTGCACCGCCCGGGCCAATACCTGGGGAATGAATGGAATGCCTGTAAAAAGGAGAATCCTTTATCCGCGATAAGCTTCGCCCTAGGGTTCCCGGATTTATATGAGATAGGGATGAGTAACCTGGGCTTGCGGATTATCTATGGAGTCTTAAACAATATCCCGGATGTTGCCTGCGAAAGGTTTTTCGCTCCCGAGGCGGATATGGGGGATGCTTTGAGAAATAGCGGTAGGCGCCTTTTTTCCTGGGAGTCAAACCAGGAGCTTATTGGTTTTGATTTCCTGGGTTTTTCGCTCGGCTCTGAATTAAATTATACCAATGTTTTAAGTATATTGGATCTCTCCGGAATTCCTTTGCAGTCTTCTTTGCGCGATGAGCGTTATCCTTTAGTTATCGCCGGAGGGCCTTGCAGCCTTAACCCTGAGCCGATGGCTGATTTCTTTGACCTGTTTATTATCGGAGAAGCCGAAGAAGCCGCTGTAGAGCTGCTGGATTTATACCGTAAATATAAACAGGAGTATAAGAGCGGCAAGCTGAAAAAAGCGGATCTTTTACTTGAATTTTCCCGCCTGGAGGGGATATATGTGCCTTCGCTCTATACCCCGCAATTAAAGGTCAGCAAGCGGGTAGTCGCTGACCTTGAGTCTGCTTATTTCCCCTGCAACTGGATGGTTCCTTATGTCCAGACCGTCCACGACAGGATTACTTTGGAAATTATGCGCGGCTGCCCTAACCGCTGCCGTTTTTGCCAGGCAAGGAGCCAGTATTACCCGTTAAGGATACGCAGTAAAGAGAAAATTGTCGCATTGGCAAATTCAGCTTATGCCTCCAGCGGTTACGAGGAATTATCCTTGGCCGGCTTGTCGGTAGGAGACTACCCCGGCATAGAAAAACTCGTTTCTGATTTGACTTCAACTTTTAAAGAACAGGCGGTTAATTTGTCCTTGCCTTCCCTGAAAGCCAAGGCCTTGTTAGGAAACGTATCAACGCTGATTGCTAAAATAAAAAAGACAGGCTTAACATTTGCCCCGGAGGCAGGATCAGCCAGACTGCGAGAGGTGCTGGCTAAAGATTTCTCCGAGGAGGATTTCTTTAAAGCTATAGCCGAAGCTTACTCTGCGGGTTACCAGCATTTAAAATTATATTTTCTTATCGGTTTGCCCGGTGAGAGAGAAGAAGACCTGGATGGAATAATTAATTTTGCCCAGGCAGCTTCGGACCTCAAGAAAAAGGTGCAGGGAGGATCCGCCCAGATTAATATCAGCATAAACCCTTTAATCCCCAAGCCGCATACGCCTTTACAGTGGTTGAAGATGGAGCCTATCGCTGTAATTAAAGAGAAGCAGAATTATTTGAGGAGCCGTTGCAGGAACAAGAGGCTTAAATTCAGTTTTCATAATTTTGAAATGGGTTTTATAGAAGGCGTGCTTTCCCGGGGGGACAGGAAATTAGGGCCGGTTATCTTAGCTGCTTATAAAAAAGGCGCCAGGTTTGATGCCTGGCCGAGTTCTTTTGCGTTTTCCGTTTGGCAGGAGGCATTTTCTGAAATTGGGATCAATCCTCAGGATTATCTGGCGGAAAAATCAACAACAGAAATACTCCCCTGGGATTTTATTGATACCGGGGTTAAAAAAGAAGATTTGCTCTCAGAGTATAACAAATCTATTGTCATCTAATTGGTTAAGGGGTATAATTAATTTCATAAAAGCAGCAAAAAAACAAAACCTATGTCAGTCAGAAGAATTAATAATAAACAATTAGGCGAGCTTTTACTTGAGCAGGGGATCATCAGCAAGGATCAGCTTTTCCGGGCCTTGAGCGCGCAGAAGGATAAGGGCGGATTAATCGGAGAGACCCTGGTTGAGCTGGGTTATGTCAAAGAGGATGATATCGCCCAGTCGCTGACCGCGCAATACGGCTTTCCTTTCCTGACCCTGAAAAATTATGATGTAAGCCCGGAGATTACCAGCATTATCCCCTCCGGACTGGCCCGCCAGTATTTACTTGTGCCGGTAGATAAAATCGGGAGTAATCTTAGCTTAGCTATGTCCAATCCTTTAAATATGCAGGCTATCAGCGACGTGGAGCTGCTTAGCGGATGCAGCGTGCAGGCTTTTGTTTCCACCTCCTCGGATATTAAAATGGCAATTAATAAATACTATAAGAATAAAGAATAGGGCAGGTAGTATTCCTTATGCTATCATTAAAGGACCGCCTTTCCGAAATCCTGATTAATAATAAACTAATTACCAGGGCCCAGCTTGAGCAGGCGCTTAAGTCACAGGCGGATAGGGGGGGTAACCTCAGCGATATAATTACGGGGCTCGGCTTTATTGATTACAGCCAGCTTTCGGATGCCCTAAGCAAAGGCCTGAATATGCCTTTGTTTGATTTGAAATATTTTGAGATTGACGCAAACACGGTAAAAATCATCCCTCTTGATACTGCCCGCCGATATCAGGTTATTCTTTTATCCAAATCAACAGATACTTTCAGCCTGGCAATGGCTGACCCTTTAAATATATTTGCCATTGAGAATTTTCCCCAATTCCGGGGGATGAAAATTAACCCAGTAATTACTTCCTCGCACGATATCAAAAACGCCATTGAACTGTATTATCCGGCTGTCTTTAAGGCAAACATTGACGATTTGCTTAAAGAATCAGAATTCCCGGTTGAGATAACCATCTCGGAAAAAGATGTATTATTCAGCGGCCCGGAACTTGAAAGGGTAAGCCGGGAGGCTTCTACAATAAGAGCGGCTAACGCGGTTTTGGATGAAGTAATCAAGAAAAAGGCATCTGAAGTATTAATTGAGCCGCTTGAAAATAAACTGCGCGTACGTTTCCGGATTGGCAGGTTGTTTAAGGATGAGGATTTATTGCCTAAAGATATACATGCTTCAATAATTGCCCGCTTTAAAGTTATTTCGGAACTGGATATAAATGAACATAATATTCCCCAGGAGGGACGTTTTAAAGCGAATTTCTCCGGAGGCCAGCTTGATTTTGGCGTTTCCATACTTCCGACTGTATTGGGAGAAAAAGCAGTTTTACGCGTATTGGATAAAACGCAGGCGGGCCTGGAAATTAATGACCTGGGTTTGAGCAGTTATGCCACCGGAGTGTTAACCAAAGCCTCCCGGCTTACCCATGGGATGGTCCTGGTTTGCGGCCCGTCGGAGAGCGGAAAGACCACTACCCTTTATGCGCTATTAAAATCTTTGAATAGCCTGGATAAAAATATTGTTACCCTGGAGGACCCTGTTGAATTTCATCTTGAGGGGGTAAATCAGGTTTCTATCAAGCCCGGTATTGGGTTCACTTTTGCCGCCGGATTACGTTCCATACTCCTGCAGGACCCCAACATTATTATGATCGGCGAAATCCGCGATTATGAAACTTTAGATATAGCTATTAAAAGCGCGCTTACCGGGCATTTAGTTTTTGCGTCGCTTAATTCCCCTACGGCGTCCGGGGCGGTGGCCCAGCTTGTGAATATGGGCGTGGAGCCTTATTTAATTAATTCTTCTTTAGTTTGCGTAATTGCCCAACGGTTATTAAGGACTCTCTGCCCGCATTGTAAAGAGGCTTATATCCCCGGTAAAGAAGTAATCAGCGGGCTGGGAATTAATCCGCATAAGGCTGCTAAAGCGCAATTTTATAAAGCTAAGGGATGCCCGCACTGTTTTAATAGCGGTTACCTGGGCAGGGCATTAATTGCCGAAGTCCTGCAGCTTGGCCCAAAAATACACAGCTTGATTTTAAGCAACGTTGATCAGCAGCTTATTAAACAGCAGGCCTGCCTTGAAGGAATGCAAACTTTACGCCAGGCGGGATTTGACGCTGTTTTAAAAGGCCAGACTACGATTGAAGAGGCCCTGCGCGTATCCGCGCCGGAGGCATAAATGAATTCATTAAAAGAGCAGTTTTTTAAAAATACGCATGCGACTGAAGACCAGATAGGCCGGCTTTTAGCTATCCAGAAAAAGAAGGGGCTTTCTTTAAGAAAAATCCTGGTTGATGAAGGGGTACTCAGCGAAGATTCCCTGGCTTCTTTATTTTCGGGCCGCTTTTATATGCCGGCTGTAAACCTGTCCAATTTTAAATTCGACCGTGGGCTTATTGATTTATTCCCAGAGTATATCTCCAGGATATATAGCGCCGTGCCCTTGTTTAAAACACCCAACACGCTGGTTGTCGCTACTTCCGAACCTTTGAATATCCTTGCTTTAGATGATTTAAAAGATTTCTGCAGGTGCAATGTTGCCCTTGTCCTGAGCAATGAAAATGAAATTGCTTTTGCTATTGAAGGCCTTTATGGCAAAGGCAATGATGACAAATACAATAAGGTCGATACCCCTGTTTCTTACCGGATGATCAGCGGGCCTGTTGATAAACTGGTAGATATCCTATTAGCACACGCCTTGAAGAAAAGGGCTTCGGATATACACATAGAGCCGGAGCTGGACTGCCTGCGTATCAGGTACCGGGTGGATGGTTTATTGCAGGATGTCTTAAAGGCCCCGAAGACAAACCAGAATCCTATTTTAGCCAGGTTGAAAATGATTTCCGGGATTGATATCAGCGAAAATCGTATTCCCCAGGATGGCAAGTTTAAAGTCAAGTCCGGCGGCCAGGAATTTGAGTTTAGGGTTTCCAGCCTGCCTACTGCTTTTGGGCAGAAATTTGTCCTGCATATAGTGGATAAGAGGATACTCTACGAAGGGCTCAGAGACCTGGGTTTTTCCGAAGCCAATACCAGGAATATTGAATTAGCGTCGGCAAAATTATCCGGTTTGATATTAATCAGCGGCCCGGTTGGTTCAGGCAAGACCACCACACTTTATTCCATATTAAATCAGCTGAATAGCTCGGCAAAACATATTGTTACTATTGAAGACCCGATAGAGTACCGGCTAGGCGGGATTACCCAGGTGCAGGCACGTCCGGATGAGGGCCTGGATTTTTTAAGCGGCCTGCGTTTTATTATACGGCAGAATCCGGATGTGATTATGATTGACCAGCTTAGGGATTCAGAGTCCGCGGAGGCAGCGGTTAAAGCGGCTTTATCCGGAAAGCTTGTTCTTTCTACTGTGCAATCTGAAGGCGCTATTTCAGGTATCAGCCGGCTTATTGAAATGGGAGTGGAGCCTTTTTTAGCCGCATCCAGCCTGAACATGATTTGCTCGCAGCGGCTGGCCCGCAAAAATTGCCTGAAATGCCGCAAGCCGGTTGATGAGCCAAAAGATTTATTGGAAAAGGCTGGTTTGCATGGCAAGGCCAGGTTCTATGCCGCTAAAGGCTGTGATTATTGCAATCACACCGGTTTCTTCGGAAGGGTAGCGGTATCAGAAACACTATTGATTGATGATGCTATAAGAGATATAATTATAAATAGGAAGCCGCTTGATGAAATCCGGAAGTACGCGCTTAAGCGCCTGGAATTTAAATCTTTGCGCGATGACGCGTTTCTTAAAGCCGGGGAAGGCTTGATTAGTTTTGATGAGGCATTAAGGGTTTCTAGCGAGGAATAATTATGGCTGTTTTCGGAAAGATACTTTTTATCTGCGATGACAAGGCTTATGCTAACGAAATAGAAGAGCAGTTAGCCGGTCTCGGCGAGTATAAATTAATTACTGAAACTACATCCCAGGCAGGGGTGATCAGCCTGCAGCACAGCATATGCGACCTGGTGATTATCAGGTATGCTATGCAGGACCTGGATATTCTGGCTACGATAGGCGAGCTTAAAAAGGTTGACCCCGATTGCGTAATAGTGATATTGCTGGAAGTGGAAGACCAGGGCAAGGGAAACCAGTTTGCCGACGTAGGTATTTATGAAGTCCTGGGCTGGCCGCTTAATATTGATAAACTGAAATTTGTGGTGGAAAAAGGGATCAGGCTGCATTCATCGCTGGCTGCCGGCCGCAAGACAGTGCTGGGCTTAAAAGAAAGCAACCAGGCTTTAGAAAAACAGAATACGCTTTTAGCCAAAAGAATTGA
>Ga0172375_10005904_pt1 | contig 17422 bp, 19 predicted proteins | sample LakKiv1m_FD_114537 | JGI IMG/M metagenome (GOLD analysis project Ga0172375, IMG submission 114537) | Freshwater microbial communities from Kabuno Bay, South-Kivu, Congo - kab_092012_11.1m | ecosystem: Environmental > Aquatic > Freshwater > Lake | place: Democratic Republic of the Congo...
AACTGCACCGCGTGCTTTGAATGTGATGTTTGTACGAACTGCTCGAATTGTTATTACTGCCATAATTGTGAAGGATGCAGTGATTGCATGTTTTGTTTCAATGTGAAGAGCAAAAGATATGCAATAGGAAATGTGGAAATAGGAAAGGAAAAATATCTGAAGATTCGGGAAATAGTATTAAAAGAACTTGTTGAAGAAATAAAGAATAGAAAATTGAAATTTAATGTTTATTCGCTAGGGTGTAGATAAAAATGGTGAATCCGGAAATCAATAAAGCTTGGAAAAACACCTGCAAAATACTGCTAAAGGAGGAAATAGGCGAGCTTGAGGAATACGAAGACTGGCTTTTGAAATATGTGAATCCTGTTGGCTTAAAGAAATCCGCAATATCTGGAAAAGACGTAATTGTTTCATCAGACAAGGTTTGCAAAGGCGGAAAATTTCTTGGCCTTGAAGAAGTGGACACGTATCTTGCAACTATTGGAAGAACGAAAATTGACATAAATTCCATAAAGGATATTGATTCTGCGATTGAAGCAGTACGCGAACGCGCTTATTATATAGGAAATGTTGTTCTTGGAAATTCCCAGCATGCAAGAGTTACGAATCGTTGCATAAATTCTTCTTATGTTTACAATACGCAAGATGTATATGACTGCAAATTTGTAGCATATTCTTCTGTTCTTAGATTCGCAGAATATATCTTTGGCGGAAACGCAATAGGGGAAGGAAGCAAATACAACATAAAGACATTTGAGACGTATAAAAACGTCCGCTGCATGGAAACTATAAGGAATTACGTGGTCTCAGACTGTTATTTCACAGGAAGCCTTGAAAGCTGCTCCAACTGTATGTTTTCATTCGGTCAGAGGAACAAGCATAATATGATCGGAAACTGCCAGTTCTCGCAGGAGGAATATCTGAAGCTGAAAGAAAAACTTGTGGAAGATATCAGGGAAACGCTGAAAAGCAAGAAATTTTTACCTTCGTTGATAAACATAGTAAACGGTGGGCAGAATGGCTGACGAAATAGAAAAATCATTCCAAAGCACAAGTGAAATTCTATTCGGCAAAAAGCTCACTGTTTTCACTGAATACAAAGAGTGGCTTTTGGAAAATGTAGATAGAGCAATACGCCGAAAGTCTGAAATAAGTAATAACATAGTTTACGTGCCTGATGTAACGTTCTTTTCTGCGATAAAAAAGAATATGGTAACACTGGAAGAATCAGTTGAGCTTGGAAAAAAACAGCTTTCAGAATCAGATGCGCGCGGGCTCACACTTGCGAATGCATCTGAAAAACTTGCAGATATCAAATACGTGACATCAGATGTGATGGTTGGACAGAACGCAGACTTACGCGAAACGTCGACCTGTATGAATGCCCAACACTGCTCAGACGGAGTATGGTATATTTATACAAAATGCGATGCATACTGCTTCTGGCCGCGCGAAACGGAATATTCGTTTGGCGTTCATTTCCTGTTTGCTTCAAAATTCTGCATTAAATGCTATAATTCTGCTAAGCTTACGCGTTGTTTTGAGGTTAGTGATTCTAATAACTGCTCAGACTGTTATTTTTGTCACAATGTAGAAAACCTTCAGAATTGCATGTTCTGTTTTAATGTAAAGAGTTTGCGTTATGCAATTGGAAATGTTGAAGTTGGACGTGAGAAATATCTTGAGATTAAGAAGAGGATAATTAATGAAATCGCAGAAAAACTGGAAAAGGATAAGCGACTGAATGCGAATATCTATAATTTGGGTTGCGGGAAAATATAGATTGCTATTTTTCTGGTTTTTTTGTATCGGTCAAATGACTGACCAACCCGCTCGTCTTTTCCGCAACTACGCGCGCTTTCTTCCCATTTATCTCGTTAATTAATGCTAGGAAACCACGGACTTCATCTATCTTGTCCCTTGCGCAACGGATCACGCCTTTTCCTGTCTTTGCATCATATTCATGGACTTTCAGGGATACAAACGAAAGTCCGTACTCACCAAAGAAACGGACTGCTTCGGCATAAAACCCGCGCTTGAATTCTTCCTCTCCAAGAGCTACATCTGGGCCGGGCTTTACAATAAATGAAATATATCTTTTTTTGAGCGAACCTGCTTTGACCATATATAGAATAAAAACGCTAAGGTTAAAATAGGGTATATAGAAAACCATAGTTAGATGGTGAACCTATGGAATATGTATCAGTTCCGATAAATGAATATCGCCAGCTTTTACAATACAAAGAAGTAGTACAGGCATTCGAAGAAATGTTACATGAAAAACCTTTCAAAAAAGAGTTCGTAAAAGAAGTCGAACAAATACGAGAAGACGTAAAAAAAGGGAAAAAAATAGAATTCAAAAGTATTGAAGAGATGGATCGACACCTTGACAGGTTATAAAATGCCGTATAATCCTGTTTTTTCAGAAGATTTTAACGAGACGATAACTAAACTTAAGAAAAAAGATGTGCAAATGTATGAAAGAATAAAACAAAAAATACATGAAATAATGGAAAATCCTCATCACTATAAACCGCTTAGTAATGTCCTGAAAGGATGCCGACGGATACACTTAGGACATTTCGTTCTAATATTTGAAATAAATGAAAGGGAACAAAAAGTAATATTCACAAGATTTTCGCATCACGATGATGCATATTAAAGGTGAAAAAATGGAACGCATACATATCTTCTCAGGAAGCGAAAGTGACAAGCCAATAGTTGAAAAAGTGACTGAAGCGCTCAAAGAATTCGGAGTAGAATGCAAAACAGATGTTGCCTCAGCACACAGAACTCCTGAAAAACTGGAGAAACTTGTCTCTGAAAGCAAGGCAGATGTATTCATAGCAATTGCAGGATTATCAGCAGCTTTGCCAGGAGTTATCGCTAGCAAGACAACCAAGCCGGTAATCGGAGTCCCGGTAAATGTAAAATTAGATGGATTAGACGCGTTCCTTTCAATGGCTCAGATGCCTCCCGGAGTCCCAGTTGCAACAGTAGGTGTGGACAATGCAAAAAACGCTGCTATCCTTGCAGTCCAGATACTTGCATTGCATGACAAAACTCTTGAAACGAAACTCAAGGAAATGAGAGCTAAGTGGAAAAAGTAAATAGTACAAATACAATGAAGTGAATCCATGAAAAAACCTGCAAGAGTAGCTCCATATCTTTCTCCTATGCTTCAAAAGCTAAAAAGAGGACCTGCAGTTACATTGCCAAAAGACGCAGGACTGATTATAGCATACACCAATCTAGGAAAAGAATCACGCATTATTGAACTTGGAAGCGGTTCTGGATTTTTAACCTCACAATTTGCAAATATAGCAAAGGAAGTCGTTTCTTACGAAAAAAGAAAGGAGTTTCTAGATATTGCCGAATCAAACGTTAAACGGCTGGGATTTGAAAATGTCACGTTCAAGCTAAGGGACGTGCTTGGCGAAGAAGGAATTGATGAAAAGAACGAAGATTTTGATCTGGTTTTCTGCGACATAGCTGAAGCAGAGAAAACAGTTCTTTCTGCGTTAAAAGCGCTTAGAAAAGGCGGGTTCTTGGCAGCGCATTGTTTGCACGTTGAACAGGCCCGTGCATTAGTAATGGAATGTAAAAAATATTTCAATGACGTCCAGATGATTGAATCTATTGTCCGAGAATACGAAGTAGACGAAAGGGGAACAAGGCCAAAGCATTTGGGCCTAATGCATACTGCGTATCTCATTTTCGCAATGAAATAAAGGAGGTAATACCATGCTTTCATGCCCGAACTGTTATATATACAAAGGAACCTGGATACCATTGACGGAAAAAGATGGAATATATTTCTGCAAGGATGAACGATTGCACAAATTTACAAGAGACAAGGACGGGAATTTTCATACAGTTCGCTGATCGTCTTTTGCGAATATCAAATCACATGCGCTTTCCATTATATCTTCTGAGTAACGCACGATTTTATTGCATTTCTCAGACAGCGACTTCAGTGCAAGGATTTTAGATGCTGTTTTTTCTTTTTTCAGAAGATTATCTATTTTTTTGAAATCAACCAAATAAGCGTCTTTTGCTTCAGAAAATTCTTTCTCGTTCGGATTTCCATTTGCAAACGAGGCAAATGCCGAGGAATACACTTTCAGCGATTTATCAAGCAGGTTGGCGATCGTCGGATTTGGAAGCACATCCTTTCCTGATACGCATAAATCTTCTACGTGGTCGCTTATCTTTTCCATTCCTTTTGCCGCAATTGACTTGAACACCGATTCGCTTGCAGGGCAGTTCCCAACGCACAAATTCCTAAGCAAAAGCAGGTAGAGGCGATCTACTTCGTCCTCTTTTCTGGATAATTCAACGGTTGCGTCAGTCCCCAATTTATAGCTGTCTATTGCCAGCAGAAACATACTATGAGTTACGTTGAAAAGGCGCTTGAATATCGCATCTATGGAAAGCTTCTCGAACGTAAGTATTTGGAGGACTATCTCTTCTCCATTTTCCTCAGCAATTTCTACACCTGATAATATGCGCCTTGCTTCTTCTGCGATTGTACTTGTTCCCTGACCGGTTAAGACAATCCTGTCTGCTCCGCCCACATATGCGGAAACAACGTTGCGCATCGAATTATCAAAAGATGATAAAGAGACAGAAATAGTACAGGATTTGCTTGATTTTTCTGATTTCTTAAGGCTTAACGTAAGCGTTCCGTCTGAATTCTCAACCAAATATATAGAATCTCCCTTGTTCACGCCCTTCTTGCTGATCCATTCAGAGGGCAGAGAAACGATAAACGTGCTTCTTCCGGTTTTTTGTATTCTTCTTGCTTCATCCATACCAAACACCTTAGGTATATACCAACATTACCAGAATATATACTATAAGGAAAACATTTATAAAGGAACTAATTAGTAGTAATATCACTTAGAAAGGTGAAATGAAATGGCAGTGAGAGCAATTGAAGGACAAAAATGCACAAACAACCTGAAAAATGCCTGGGAAGGAAACCCAGACAGGTGCAAGCCTTTTAGCAAAAGAACTGGAATGACTGAAAGACTCCAGTAATTGGATAATTTAACTTATTTTAGCAATTAATCCATCTAAAAATAATAGGTTTTATCGATTAAACATAAATGCAGGCTCACTTGAACTGCGGTTCAATGCACCACATTTTGCAAGCAAATTGCAGGGGCCAGGATTTGAACCTGAGCAGGCGCTGAGCCACTGCGTCCTAAGCGCAGCACGTTTGACCGTTTCGGCCTTCTTTTCAGAAAGGACTCCGTCACCCCTGCGAATGAGTGAAAAGAAAGTGATAAGAATCACAATACTCCTGCAGGATAACTGCAATTACACAAGAAGTTTTGATACTACAAACTATTATTTAACCTTACTGCTGGAGTACTGTGTCAAAAATTATATTAATGTTGCCTCAATAAACTAGACAAAAATACGCCAATCAGTAAGATATTTAAACTTCCTCAGGCGAATAGGGATTGGGGGTGGAATACATGAAATCGATAACCATAATAGAGAACGACCGAGTAGGTCTTTTAGCAGACATATCATACATCCTAGGAAAAGCAAGGATAAATATCGAATCCATCAGTGTAGATGTAATAGGAAATAAAGCGCTAGTTAGGCTTATCGTTAAAGATGCAAAAGAAACCAAAGATGTGCTTGAAATGAACAAATTCCATGTAAGCGAAGAAAATGCTACAATACTTAAATTGCCAGATCAGCCTGGAGAGCTTTCAAGAATAACTAGTTTGCTTGCAAAGGACAAGATTGACATCAAGAATGTCCATATAATTTCAAGAAATGGAAAAGAAACTATTCTTTCCATAGTTACAGACAAGCCAAAGAAAACAGAGGTTATTCTCAAAGACATCCTTGCAAGCCACGAGGATTAGACATCCAATTCTATTTCTTTTTTCTTCTTATCTACTTTTGAATTTGGAAAAACAGATTCAAGCTCATCTAATTTTGTTTTCTTTGCTTTTTGAAGGATATTATCCAGTTTCTCAAAATTAGCATATGCTTCGTCAACTGTTGATTTCAGCTGTTCTTCTTCCATAATCAATGATTGAAGCTGGGATTCTTGTTTTTCCAACCTTCGTTCAAGCTTTTCTACCTGTTCGTTTTTCTCCGGCGATGCATTTGTAAAGTATTCCTCCATTGCTTCGCTAAGAGTAGATAACTGAATTGATCCGGGTTTTCTCACGAGTGAAAAATTGGTTATTTTTCCATCTGAATAAACAGCATAAGGCTTTGCATTGGAAACAAGAATTGAAATTGCAGTTTCAATTTTAGTTATTTCATCCTGGAACAGTGAATTCCCTGGTTTTTTCTCGTCTATTCCGCAAAGCGAAAGCACGTGTTTTGCATATTCTTTTCCCAAAGGAAGCTTAAGGAGTGATATTATTACGTATTTTTCAGACAGCGCATCTTTCAGATTCTGGATAATGTTTGATTTTGGAAGCGAATAGGGTTTTCCCCGTTTTATTTCCCGGTCAGACCAGGTTTCTTCCCTCATTGCAGCAACGGTTTTCCCGTCTTTGACAAGAACAAGGTTGCCTTTCCCGAATCCTTCGAAAACAAGGGTTGCATTTCCATCCCTGGATTCGAATTCAAATATTACTACGCGGTCCCCTGAATACTGGGAAACAGAAGTTAGCTTTGAATTGTCCAGAATTTTTTTCATTTGAAGAACTATTTGATCCGGTTCCATTGACTCTGGAAGATATTTTGCAATATTCAGGCGGACACCAGGTTCTAAGGTTAATTGAATGTCGCCAATGCGAATCCTGTATTTTCCTTCAGATATGCGATATGCGTTTGAAAAATGTCTGCCTTCGGCTGGTTTAAGCTCATTAACTATGAACGAATACTCAAGATTTTCCATTGAACGCATAGGATAAGTATTCAATAATGCTATTTTTAAATCTAAAACAACCTTAATGTATGTATAATTACGATAGATTTGGTGGAAATTATGCTAGATCAACAATCTTTGGAGCTTCATAAAAAATTAAAAGGAAAATTAAGCGTGAAAGGCAGGGCTAAAATAGCGAATATTAATGACCTGTCATTACTATATACTCCTGGAGTAGCAGAGCCATGCAGAAGAATAAATGCAAATAAGGCACAGGTATACGAACTTACTGGAAAGGGAAATAACGTTGCTATCGTCACGGATGGAACGCGAGTGCTTGGGTTAGGAGATATAGGTCCTGAAGCCGCATTGCCGGTAATGGAAGGAAAAGCTCTGATTATGCAGCAGTTTGCAAAGATAGATGCGATTCCGATTTGCTTAGCTACAAAAAATGCAAGCGAAATCGTTTCCGTGGTTAAGGCGATTACGCCAAATTTCGGGGCGATTAATCTTGAAGACATTGAGACTCCGAAAGTATTTGAAATTGAGGAACGACTCACTAACGAACTGGACATACCGGTATTTCATGACGACCAGCACGGGACTGCGATGGTTTCTCTGGCTGGATTGATAAATGCCCTGAAAATAGCGGGCAAACGGAAAAAGGATGTAACTATTGCGATTGTTGGTGCTGGTTCCGCAGGTTACGCAATTTCAAAGCTCCTTACGGCTTACGGAATAGGAGACATCGTCGTATTTGACAGCAAAGGCGCCATAACAGATTCAAGAGCAGACCTTGAAGAATATAAGAAAAAGATCGCAAGCACAACAAACAAACAAAAATATTCAGGTTCTTTGAAGGAGTTTACTGGTGCCGATGCGATAATTTCAGCGGCTTCGCCTGGCGCGCTTCATCATGAGACAATCCAAAAGATGAAGGAACCAAGAATCGTCTTTGCACTGGCAAACCCTGTGCCTGAGATAACTGCTGAAGAAGCAAAAAACCTCGGAATCGCAATATTCGGAACTGGAAGAAGCGATCTTCCAAATCAGATAAATAATTCTCTTTGTTTCCCCGGATTCCTGCGAGCTTTGCTTGACCTGCGCGTAAAACGGATTACGAATGAAATGAAAATAGCCGCCGCAGAGGCTATTGCTTCCTGTGTTTCAAAAGACGAATTGGCAACTGGAAAAATAGTGCCCGATGTCTTCAATAAAAAAGTTGTGAAAAAAATAGGGAGGTTTGTGAAAAAGAAGTGTTAGTAGTCAGAACCTAGAATCCAACAATTAGTTATTACGTGCTAGTAGCTAGAACCCCGTTGCCAGCAACTAATAGATATCCGTCTTCCTCGTATGCAATGAAATAGTTGAATTGAACTTTTTCTTAAGGAACACTTTCATCGTCTTTATCCGTTCTCCTGCTTTTCCGATTGCAATGCCGCGATCCTTCTCTGCAACAGTTAAGAATACTGCCTTATCTCCCATGGCTTCGCGGACTTCAATATTAATTATCTCAACATTACTAAAAAAACCTTTTACAAATTCTTCAAGGTCATTACTGTCAGGGACTATTACGACTTTCTTACGCACGGCGCTCCTTAACTTCTCTATATTGCATCCTTTTTTGCCTATGGCTTTGCCAAGCTCGTTGAAAGGGACAAGAAAATAAATGCCTGTTTCGTTGGATAAAAAATCCGTGGGCATAACGCCGGTTAGCTTTTCAAAAACAGAGAAAAAATTCAAATCATCCGAGGTTAATTCAACCATAAAATCAACACATAATCATAAAAAATGAAAAAGAAGAATTACTTCTTCTTAGCCAAAGTCAATAAATTTGATGCACCCACTTCATACACTGAAACTATTGAAATTGGGAAGGGCTTACCGCAAATGGAACCCAGTTCCATAGATGTGCCGTCAAATAGAATCATCGGAACGCCGGATGCGGAAGCATATTTTGTTACCGAGCTCATCGTGTCTGCTGGAATATTGCCTGCAACAACGAAAAGCTTTGCGTTTCCGTTCAATGCATCTTTCATTCCTGTCTTCATGCCAAATTCCACTTTTCCGGTTTCAACCGTAAGCCTCAATGCGCTTGATAGCGGGCTTTCCTTTTCCTTTTTGGATTTTCTTCTTCTCACCAATCTCTTTTTTGGCGTTTCTTTTTCTGGAACATCTTCAATAGTTTCTTCAACAGTTTCTTCAGCTTCTTCGTCAACCATGTAATTCACCAACTATTTTTTTCTTCTCTTTGCTTTCATTCCAAGCCTTACCTTTCCTGTACCCACAGGAACAATCTGGCCGATGAGTATATTCTCCGTGACGCCCATGAGCTTATCTTCTTTCCCTTCAGCGCTTGCGTTCACCAAGTGCTTTATGGTTTCTTCGAAGGCAGCCCTTGCCATCACGCCGACTTTTTCTCCGCTCAAACCATGCCTTCCGATAGATTTGATTGAACCTCCGAAACACATTGCATCGGATATGAGCATGATGTGCCTGATGTCAACGAACAGCTTCTGCATGTCCATGACTTGCTTTGTTTCTTTGATTATCGCATTTCTTGCGGCTTCGATTCCGAAAACGCGCTCGACTTCCTTGATATTATTAGTATAGATACGTTTTGCGTCAACTGCAGGATGCTCCATTGCTCCAACTATGTTGAATCCTGCTGCTCGGATGAAGTATTCTCCTTCTTCCTTAAGCACGACTCCCCTTGTTATCCCTGGAATACCTTTTACGACGCTTTCCTTGATTTTGTTTGTAAGCCGTCTTACGCTTTTCAAAGTGATTATCTTTTCTTCTTCCTTGCCCCGCTTGTCTGCTTTCTTCTTTGTCTGGGGAAACTTGAGGATGACTTTTTTACCATCATAAGCGCGGACATCTTCTGTGAATTTTTCAAGGGAGGTCTTCAGTGCATTAAACGTGACGCCAAGCGCCTTTCCGTCCTTTTCCGAATAGGTAACTACTATAGACCGTTCAGAGAGATTATCTTCAACCGCTGCAACTTCTGAAACAAAAACACTGCAAAGTTCCCTTCCGATCTTTTCGGCTTCTGTTGAACTGCGAGAATACTGACTTTTGAGATAGATGTCAATCAAAGACTTTTTCGGCTCCTTTTTCGCATCCACTATTTCAATTAGCCTTGGCAAACCCGTAGGCACTTGCTCTGCAACACCTGCATAGTGGAACGTACGCATAGTCATCTGCGTACCGGGTTCGCCTAAGCTTTGTGCTGCAACGACTCCAACGGCTTCCCATGGGGCAACCATGGCTTTTTGAGCTAATTTAGTTTTTTCTTCAGTCATCATAATCACCTATGCGGTATCGATATCGTCCTGCTTGGCAGTATCCGCGGCTTCGACCTTTGAGGCAAGCATCGGATCTTTTCCATCTCCGCCATATATAAATTGAACTATGCTAAAGTCCGCATTTCTCACGGTTCCGTCAGTGTGAACCACCAGATCCTGCAATGCATTAATCAGTCTTCGTTGCATGTAACCTGATCTTGCCGTTCTGATAGCTGTGTTTACCAAAGCTTCACGGCCACCCATGGCATGATGAATATATTCGTATGGCGTCAGCCCTTTTCTGAAACCGCTGTATACGAAACCATGCTCTTTTGCTGTGAGAACACCTGTTCTGAAATAAGGCATTGTTCTTTTCTTGTATCCTCTTTTCAGCCTCTTGCTTCTCACTGCCTGCTGTGCGACGATTGCGGACATCTGGATAGCGTTAAGCAAGCTTCCTCTTGCTCCGATCTTTGCCATGATGATAGATGGATTTTTGATTGTCAGATCCTCTTCAACCATTTTGCCCACGTCTTCCCTTGTCTTTGAAGTAACCTGCATTATCTGCCCTTCAAGCGTTTCCTTTAATGAAAGACCTGGAGATCGCTCCAATGCCTTGTTTTTGTATTGCATGATAAGATTGTCGATTTCCCTATTCATCTTCTCAAGCATCTTCTGCAGGTTGTCGTCTGCTTTTTTCGAAAGAGTATAGTCTTTCAAAGAAACGCTTAAACCACGTATGCTTATCGCTTCAAGCGCCATCTTTGTTGCTTTGTCAATGAATTGCCTTGTAAGTGAAGGTCCATGCACAATAAACATGTTTTCAATTATCGCTTCTATTGCCCTGCTTTCTATTGCACCTTTCAGAAGTTTCCCTTTTTTGATTACGATTTCTTCCCCCATTTTTGACTGAAGTTTCAAGGAAAGATCTTCTGGAAGCAATAATGAAAATAACATTTTTCCAGAGTACTTGTCTTTTTTATCCGGTTCTGGCATTTCATCGATACCAATCAGGTAAAGTAAATTTGCAGTTTCTTCCTTACTGAAATCCATTCCTTCATATGTAAGGAAATAAAATCCTGAAACATAATCTTCTTGGGGCTTGATAATTACGTGGCCATGCCTTGGAGAAAGAATCTGATTTTCAACTTTCATCAGATATTCTGCTTCTGCCCTTGCTTCTTCTGTCTGCAGAATATGCATGTTCATTTCGTCCCCATCAAAGTCTGCGTTGTATGGTGCAACCGCAACAGGATTTACCCTAAATGTTTTTGAAGGAAGAACCCTTACCTTGTGTGCCATTATTGAAATTCTGTGAAGAGACGGTTGCCGATTAAACAAGACGATATCCCCATCAATCAGCTGTCTTTCGATTACCCATCCAACTTTCAATTCTTCTGCAATCTGATTTCTCAATTCTTCGTTGTCCCCTACTTTCAAACGTTTTTGGTCTGAACGTATTACATAAATTGCCTTTGGATATCCTGGAGAAAGGATGTATTTCTTGCAGTCTTCTATGTTCCACTCCGTAATTGAAATCGGGATAGTCATTTCTTTTGCTATCTCAAATGGAACTCCGACCTCGTTCATGCTGATTCTCGGATCTGGAGAGACAACCGTACGTGCTGAGAAGTTTACCCTTTTACCGGATAGATTATATCTGAAACGACCTTCTTTGCCTTTCAATCTTTGCGCAAGCGTTTTCAATGGCCTTCCGCTTCTATGCCTTGCTGGAGGAACATTTGCGGTTTCATTATCAAAGTAAGTAGTCACGTGGTACTGAAGCAGTTCCCAAAGGTCTTCGATAATCAGCTGTGGCGCCCCTGCATTTATATTCGCCTCAAGCTTTTGGTTGATCCTTATTATATCTACAAGCTTGTGTGTCAAATCATCTTCTGAACGCTCTCCTGTTTCAAGCGTAATTGAAGGACGGACATTAACCGGCGGAACAGGCAATACAGTTAAAATCATCCATTCCGGCCTTGCGAACACCGGATCAAAACCAAGATCCCGCAAATCCGCATCTGATATTGCCGCAAGCCATTCCCTGACTTCAGTGGCAAGCATTGTTTCTTTTCCTTTTGTAAATGTATATGGCTTAAGCAATTTTATTTCAGGAAGGTCGATACTGCAAAATGGGCATTTTTTCTCCACTTTTTCTTTTTTCTTTTTTTCTGTTTTTGCCTCTTCGGCTGGCTTTGGCGCCTCCTGGGAAAGAACAGGGATTCCAAGATCTTCTGCTGATGCTTTTACGGCTCCAGCGGCAATGTCTTTAACTGAAAGCGCATTTGCAGGCTTTGGAACCACGGCTACTGGCGCGACTTCGGCGGTTTCGGTTTCAACCTGAACGATTATTTCCTTTAGTTTGTTTTTCTGAGCAGTTAATTTTTTACAGCCAGGACACGTAGAACGAAGAACGAATAATATGTGCTTTGCGAATTCCACGTGTATGACTGGACGAACTACATCAATATGGCCAAAGTGTCCGGGACATTCTTTTACACGACCCCCACATGTTTTGCACCTGAGACCAGGATCAACAATACCGAGTCGCGTATCAACAAGACCTCCGTCAATCGGATAGCCGTCATCGTCATAAGTATCTGGCACAAGAATCTTTGCGGCAGACATTTTCCGTATCATCTCTGGAGAAAACAGGGAAAACTTAATTTTTTCAATTACTTTTTGAGTTTGAACATCCATAATGGTCACCTTTATGCCTTATCTTTCAAAACCAATCGCGGGAATATGTACAGCGATTTTATCTCATCAAGGAGCAGTTTGAATGCATAGCTCATCTCTACAGGATGAACGTTTTCTCCTCCACACACCGGACATACATCCCTATGCCCTGAATAATCATGGGTTGCGATTCCTCCGCAGTCTCCGCATACGAGACGAACCGTCTTGTCGCTTTCTTCCAGCAATCTTTCTTTTATGATCGTGCTGGCACCATAGCCAATAAGGCAGTCACGTTCCATTTCACCGAACCTGAGACCACCTTCTCTTGCGCGGCCTTCGGTTGGCTGGTGAGTAAGCAGTTGAACCGGCCCTCTGCTTCTTACATGCATCTTGTTTGAAACCAAGTGATGCAATCTTTGATAGTAAATGGCACCTACAAAAATCTTTGCCCGGATTTGTTTTCCGGTTTTTCCATCGTAAAGTATTTCTTCGCCGCTTTCCTGAAATCCGTATTTCTTGAGAACTGCGATATAATCTTCTTCCCTGTTTCCAGAGAATGCAGTCCCATCCATCAAGTCCCCACACATTGAGCCTGCTTTGCCTCCAAGCATTTCCAATAAATGCCCAGCAGTCATTCTGCTTGGGATTGCGTGAGGATTAACAATTATATCTGGTGACAAACCGCTTGAAGTGAATGGCATATCCTGAGGCGGGGCAAGCAAACCAATAACACCTTTCTGCCCGTGCCTTGATGCAAGCTTATCTCCTACTTCAGGTATTTTTATTGCCCTGATTCTTACCTTTACCAAACGGTTTCCGCTTGGACCTTCAGTAACTAAAACAGAATCGACTTTTCCTTTTTCGCCTGCTTTGAGGACTAAAGAACTTTCTCTTTTCTTTTCTTCAACGGCGCCGAAAACTGAAATTTCTTCCAGGAATCTTGGTGGTGAAGTTTTGCCTACCAAAACGTCTTTGCTGCTCACTTCTGCTTCTGGATAAATAATTCCATCTTCGCCCAGATGCTTATAGGGCTCTTCGCCCCTGTATCCTACGACGTCCGTAGTTGGATTTTCAATCTTGTCTTTCTGCCCTCCTGGATAAACACGCTCTTCTGTTTCATATGTCTTGAACATTGCAACTCTCCCTAAACCTCTGTCAACAGCGCCCCTGTTTACTACAATTGCGTCTGCCATGTTGAATCCGTGGTAAGATGCAAGTGCAACGACAAAATTCTGTCCTGCAGCTCTGTTTTTCAATCGTAGAGTATTATATACTCTTGTCTGAACCAACGGCTGTTGGGGATAATACATTATATATGCACGAGTATCGTACCGGGTATTATAGTTAGTTGCATAGACGCCAAGCGCCTGTTTGCTCATTGCGCATGCCATCGTAATTCTTGGAGATGAATTGTATTCCGGATAAGGAAGCACTGAAACAGTAATACCGAAAATCGTGGATGCATCAAGTTCAAGATGAGTGTGATGTTTTGTAAGTTCTGACTCATTTATTGCTATCAGAGAATTTTCCTCTTCCTGAGCATCAAGATATTCTAGTACTCCCATCTTCACAAGATGATGCCAGTTAAGGTCTCCGTTCTTCAGCTTATGCATTATTTCGCTTGTCAATCTGGACTTTCCGCTTTCAACTACGATGTATGGGCGTCGCACCCTTCCCTGGTCTGTAATAATATGAAGCTCGTCAACCTTTCTATTATAATATACATTTACTTGATAGTTGAGCTCATTCATCCTTCTCTTTTCCCTAAGCCTGTGCGCAAGCTCCGGCCCGTTGGGATGAACCCCTACGAATTTTCCGTTCAGATAAATTGATGTTTTCGCTCCCTCTGCTCGCTTTCGTTTAACCATAAATATCACCTACTTTACGTCGAATGCTTTCAACAGCCTTAGAACGTCCTCTTCGTCAGCTCCGGTAGATACTTCTGCCATTATGGAGATGTTTTTAACTAGAGAACAGCTCGGACCTTCCGGAGTCTCGTTAGGGCACAATTTTCCCAAATGTGTACCGTGAAGATCTCTTGCCTTGAAATGCGGGTGCTTTTTGCTCAATGGAGAGATTACTCTTCTCAAATGAGAAAGCGTTGAAAGATAGCTTACCCTGTCAAGCAACTGAGAAACGCCTGTTTGTCCTGCAATCCAGTTTCCTGTTGCCATCGCGTAACGAATTCTGTCAGCCAATGCATCCTGCCTTACCAACGTATGGACGTGAAGACGTCTGCCTCGTGCTGCTGCCCTTGATGCCTGGTAAACCAAATCCTTAATCAAAAATTGGAATGCATACCTGAATAATTCTTCCATAAGATTTCCTGCAAGCTTCACCCTCTTGTTTGAGTAGTGATCCTTGTCATCTGCCGCGATTATTCCGTGGGAAACCTGAACGCCTCGTTCAGACATTTTTATAAGGAACCTTGCCTTGTCCATTCTTGCGGATTTGTCAACTCCCAAATGAGGAAGAAGATAATTGTCAACAAGGTTTTCCATTCTGGTCAGCCTGAATTCTGTCGGTTGCCCTGGAGAAAGTTTTTTGCTAAGCATATCCACTGCTTCTTCCCTGTTCTTGCTTTCCTCTTCTTCTAGATTTATCAAAACATCATTCTGAATTCTCGAATCTGCTGAAAATTCTTTCGTGATTTCGGAATTTGACTCAAGACCAAGAACTCGCAGTATCTGGACCAAAGAAAGATCTGTAGGCGTAGAAGGGAATTCCACTGTGAAAACCCCGTCTGCATTCCTTTCAACAACGCATCTTGCCCTGAAACCATGCCGTGTTGAAAATATTTTTGCAACAACTCCGTTTCTTTCTTTTGTGGCCATCAATTTATTTGGAACTAAGTCTTCAATAGATACAAGGACACGTTCGCTTCCGTTGATAATGAAATATCCTCCAGGATCATCCGAATCTTCTCCGCTTTCCATCAATTCCCCGTGGCTCATTTTCGAGAGATAGCAAAGTTTTGATTTTACCATTATTGGAACCTCACCGATGAATACGTCTGAGTACACCGGACGTTCCACTCCGTTGAATATTGGAATGATTTCAAGGAAAACAGGCGAAGCGTAAGTAAGATTTCTTAGTCTTGCTTCCATTGGCATGACCTGCCTTGCGCCTCCTTTTACCTCGTAGTACCTTGGCTGTTCTACGCGGACTTTTCCCAGCCTCAGTTCAAACCCTTCAACATTTGTCTTAATGACACCAATGCGGTCCACAACATCCTGCAAACCTTTGTCTAAAAACTTGTTATATGAATCCAACTGCTGTTTGACGAGGCTGTTTACCGAGTAATATGCCTCGATTAAGGTACCTTCTTTCATATGAAAAACCCCCCTGTAACTAATGAAAATGACAAATAAAGCACCAAATCAGGAAATGACTACACGATAATACGTGCATTTGCCTGTTGGCTCTACTCTTTCTATCTTTATGACATCTCCTTCCTTTGCCCCCAATGCGACCACTTCCGGGTCACCAGATTTGATTTGCGGAAGCTGAGACGTAGAATCGATGCCATACTTCTCCAAAACAGAATTCACGTGGCTACCCTGAACGATTTTCATCTCAGGAACCAAGGCGTGTTCTAGAACATTAATCGTAGATTTTGCTTTTTTCAACATACCACCTAGACGTCCGGCAATAAAAGTAAGTAGGTCATTTCTTTGATTAATAAGGTTTATAAATGAGCTTGTTCGAGAGAAACTCTAACCCGCATTAAAGGATAAAAATGCCTTAGATAATTTTCCAAGGCGTATTGAGATTGTTCCAGAATCCAGCCGCTTAAATTCGTTTTCGAACAAAGACGCGTAACTCCATTCGTCCCCTATTTCCAGACCGTGCCTAAGAACATCCATCCCGGAGATATGATAATACCTGAATATTGCCAATGCAAAAACATGCTGTCTTCCGTAATTGTCAAATTGGTCAGATGTCAGCCATGCTGAAAATTTCATGAATTTTTGATAGAATGTTCCTTCATCTATGTGATCCAGGCCTTGGACAAAAAGCGTGTACAACAACCCGTCTTCTTTAGACATCACAAGATAATCGCCTGCAGTTACATACGGCAATGGAATAAAATTATTTGCAAGATAAAGCGCAGGTGCGGATTTGTATTCCCCGATTTTACAGATGTCTAAAGGCAATGTTTTTGAATTTATGAAACGCAGTGAACGGCTGGCTGTGGACAAAATTTCCACTACTTCTGGACTGAGGCCGGATACGACGTGCTGCATTAGCCTTAACTTTTTCTTCAATCTTGGATCGTTTTCCATTTCGACAATTGTTTTTCCTGCCAGACCGTCTTCGAATTTATGCAGAACAATAGCTAAGTTAGTCCCAATCGCGTATTTCATGTAAAAGTAAAAATGAACGAACTCCGCATCGTTTTTTGAAATGCGGTAGTTGCCAAGATAGGGAAGCACAGCTATTTTTCCGAATTCTCCAAAAGAAAAAAACGTGTCCCCACTAGCATCCTTTTTTAACTCTCCCAAAAGTTTAGAATACGCCGCTTTCCCGACCTGATCTAATATCCCACGAATAAAATAATTGATATTGCGAGCATTCAGAACTGCGGCTGAAAAATTAAGGC
>Ga0172375_10005905_pt1 | contig 17421 bp, 19 predicted proteins | sample LakKiv1m_FD_114537 | JGI IMG/M metagenome (GOLD analysis project Ga0172375, IMG submission 114537) | Freshwater microbial communities from Kabuno Bay, South-Kivu, Congo - kab_092012_11.1m | ecosystem: Environmental > Aquatic > Freshwater > Lake | place: Democratic Republic of the Congo...
GGAACACTGCAGAACGAATGGGCGGGCGCACAAGCATTTTCATCGTTTGATACCTATCTCGCACCGTATGTAAAAATAGACAATCTCGACCACAAACGGGTTAAGCAATCTGTTCAGCAATTTGTTTTCAATCTCAATGTTCCTTCTCGCTGGGGAACCCAAACGCCGTTTACCAATATTACGCTTGATTGGGTTTGTCCGGCTGACATGAAAGACAAACATCCGATCATCGGAGGAAAAGAACAGGAGTTCACCTATGGTGATTGTCAGAAAGAGATGGACATGATTAACAAGGTTTTTATTGAGGTGATGAGCGAGGGGGATTGGCATGGCCGTATTTTTACCTTTCCCATACCAACCTATAATATTACCAAGGATTTTGATTGGGACAATGAGAATGCAAAAGCATTGTTTGAAATGACGGCAAAATACGGCATCCCATATTTTCAGAATTTTATCAATTCGACGCTCGATCCATCGGATGTGCGGAGTATGTGCTGTCGCTTGCAACTTGATCTGCGCGAACTCCGGTCGCGTGGTGGTGGATTGTTTGGTTCGGCGGAAATGACGGGAAGCTCAGGAATTGTATCTATAAACTTGCCACGCCTTGGATACTTATCAAAGACAAAAGAAGACTTTTTTACGCGTCTTGGCAGGGTCATGGATGTTGCAAAAGAATCGCTTGAGATTCGCCGAAAGGTTGTCCAGCAGAACATTGATCGGGGACTGTTGCCATTCACAAAGCGCTTTTTGGGAACACTGCACAATCATTTTTCGACGATTGGTTTGAATGGTATGAATGAGGCATGTTTGAACTTCATTGGAAAAGACATTGCAGCACCGGAAGGAAAAAAGTTTGCGCTCGAAGTGCTTGATTTTATGCGCGATCGTCTCGCTTCCTATCAAGAGGAAACGGGTCATATGTACAACCTCGAAGCAACTCCGGCAGAAGGGGTAACGTATCGGTTTGCAAAAGAAGATCACGCCCGCTATCCCGGAATTGTGCAAGCAGGAACAGCAGAAGCGCCGTATTATACAAATTCCACGCATCTGCCGGTTGATTACACTGATGATCCTATTACTGCATTGAAGCATCAGGATGAGCTTCAGACAAAGTATACCGGCGGAACAGTTTTGCATCTCTTTCTCGGTGAACAGGTGAGTGACTGGAAGGCATGTCGAGAGTTTGTGCGGAAGGTTGCGTATCAATTTCATTTGCCCTACTTCACGATTACGCCAACATTCAGCGTATGCAAAACACACGGATATCTTTCCGGAGAGATGTCGGTCTGCGCCATTTGCCAGGAGCCGACAGAAGTATGGTCACGCATTGTTGGTTATTTCCGCCCGGTTGATCAATGGAACAGAGGGAAAAAAAGCGAATGGAAAGACCGAGTGGAGTATGCCGTTCCTGAGGATGTCGGGTGCGCTTCTGTTGCCCCGAGCAATGAAACTGATACCAATAGCGGGATGAGCAACAGCTAGTGGTTGCTTTTCAGTATTTTTCTATGAATATCGCGGGGGTACAGCCATTGAGCTTGATTGATTATCCCGAAAAACCGTGTAGCATCATTTTTACTCAAGGATGCGTATTTCGCTGTGCTTATTGTCATAATCCCGACTTGATTCCTCTCGAGTGTTCGGAGCAGAAAAAGACGGTTGCGGAAGTACTTTCTTTTTTGAAAGAGCGGTTAACGCTGGTTGACGCTGTCTGTATTACTGGCGGCGAGCCGACAATCCAGGCGGGACTTGAGGATTTTATTGGGCAGCTCAAGGAGCTCGGACTATTGGTAAAGCTGGATACAAACGGAATACGACCAGATATCGTCTCACGCCTTATTGAGAAGAAACAGATAGATTATCTTGCAATGGACTTGAAACATCGGTGGGAGGCATATGGTGAAGTTATTAAGGTGCCTCACGAGGCATTGGCAGCTCGCTGCAAGGAAACTTTTTTGACTGTTCAGTCATCCGGCATTCCCCACGAATTTCGAACAACGATTTTGCCCGGTGTCCATACCGAAGAAGATTTTTTTGCACTGGTTGGATATTTGCAGGCGGGGGAGCGGTATTATATCCAGCAGACATCATTTAAAAAAACACTTGATTCATCCATTGAGCATGAGATCGGGTTTGATGTTTCGCTTCTCGTCGAGAAGCTTCAGAGGGCGTTTCCCGACAGAGAAATACAGTTGCGGTGATTGACTTTTGGCGCCCGTTCTGCTATGCTACAGCTTGTTCATAATCTTTCTATTTATGAGTAAACAAGCAGTATCTTCGAATAAACACAAGCGTCTTGCGCTCTGGTTGGGCGTTGGCGTTCTTATCGTTGCGAGTATTTTTATCATTGTTCGTGCGAGTGCATCGCGGCCATCGCAAGATTCATCCCAGACACTTTCCGGGTCTATCCCTGCCGTTGATGCGCAGGACTGGGTGCGCGGGAATGAGCTTGCCCAGAAAACACTCGTTGAATACAGTGATTTTCAGTGTCCGGCTTGCGGAGCATATTACCCTGTTGTAAAGGAGATCGAAAAGGAGTTTGGCTCAACAGTGCGCATTGTCTATCGACATTTTCCCTTGACTCAGCTTCATAAGAATGCCCTGACAGCTGCATATGCGGCTGAGGCTGCCGGAAAACAAGGAAAATTTTGGGAGATGCATGATCTGCTTTTTGAGCGGCAAGCAACATGGTCGGAGAATGCAAATGTTGTTGATACGTTTTCCGGATATGCAAAAGAGCTTGGTATTGATACGGAAAAATTTAAGACAGATATCGCAAGCCAGGAAGTAAAAGACAGGGTAGATCGGGACGTAAAGAGTGGTGCTGCGGCGCAGATCCAGGGGACGCCAACATTCTTTTTGAACGGAAAACAAATTCAGAATCCACGGAGTTTTCCCGCATTTAAGGCGCTTCTTGAAGCGACCGACTAACACGACAAAAAGTGTCTCGATTTTTTCCTACCCTATTCTTGGTAATCAGCTTCTTGGGTTTTCTTGATGCGGGATATTTGACGGCAAACCATTATTTTGGAGCGCCGTTGACCTGTATTATCGTGCATGGATGCGACACCGTGACGACAAGTGCCTATTCGCAGATACTCGGCATCCCGGTTGCACTACTGGGAACGCTTTACTACCTCACTATTTTTCTGCTGATAGTAGCATATTTTGATATACATAAGCGAATATTTTTTGACCTTGCCCGGCTCTGTACGGTGGCAGGATTTCTATTTTCGCTCTGGTTTCTGTACGTTCAGGCATTCATTTTGAACTCCTATTGTATTTACTGTTTGGGTTCCATTACTACATCAACGCTTCTTTTCGGCAGTGCCGCGTATTCCTTTTTTGCAGAACGAAGAATACCGATTCCCATCGAGAAATTGGAGGAAACAACGTAATATGTTGCCGCTCGGACACGCGAGCGCGGGATATGCGGTCGCGGCAGGAATACTGTCTTTTTTTCATGTTCCGTCTTCAGATCCTTCCGCGCAGACGATGCTCTGGTATGGATTTGTGTTTGGCGCAATACCGGATCTCGATATGTTTGCCGCTTTTTTGAAGACGCGATCATGGGTCATCCAAAATGAGAAACAATCACATCGTCGCTATATCACGCATACGCCGCTGTTCTGGGGGGTTGTTGCCGGTGTGGCATTTCTTTTTACTCACAATGGAGTATTGGCGTCACTACTATTTTTTGCGCCGTTCAGCCATTTGCTTCTTGATTCGCTTGAAGATGAGATTCGGTGGTTTTGGCCGCTTTCAAAGAAATCGTTTTGTATGATCAAACACACCGGAGAACTTTCACTGCCCAAAGAATCATTTTTTTCTTATTGGACAAAATTTTGTGTATGGTATGTTACAAAAAGAAAGATTACGGCGATATGTGAAATCATTTTGATTGTCTGTTTTGTGGTCCTATTCTTTTTTTTCGGAAAGCGGTAGTATAGAAGGTACGTAGTGAGTATTATTCATAAAAATATTCTTATGCCAGAACTCAAAGCAATGAATCTTGCAATAGAACCGCCGCGAAGTCCATTCGTTCGCCTTGGCAATCTTTCTATTCTTGCGCGCACGATCGATAAGTGTCGCGCGACAGTGGCTGAGACAGCGGGAGCGTATCATTATAATTGTCCGCTCGATAAAATGGTTCTTTCCTTTACGGATATCAATGCAGATGATTTTAAAGAGATTGTTTCCGAAGGGCGCACCGATGAAGAAATTCTTGCATGGGTAAAGGAACATGGTATCTCGCGCACCGATGAAGAGATCGCGCTATGGTCAGACACGGTTGATGCTACGATGTATTCAACCGATCCGGAAAAAAAGGAGTGGTTTGCCGGTGAATGTGCGCGTCTCGGACTCAACCCAGAGACAACATCGCTTTTTCAGTATCTTGATGTTGATGATAAGAAAAGTTTTTCAAATCCTACAGTATAGGATAATCAGCCAAAAACATACCGCCCCTTTTGAGGGCGGTATGTTTTGTTTTTAGAGACCAAGCGCTCGGCTAAGAACGTCACGTATTTTATTGATCGGCAGCGCAAAGCCAATGTTCTGAGATCCAACAACGGTTGCCACATTGACGCCGACCGCTTTGCCGGATAGATCGATGAGTGGACCCCCTGAATTTCCCGGGTTGATCGCCGCATCCGTCTGAATAACATTTTTGAGCTCTTCAGAGGCGCCATCCGGGCCCGATGCATTTAAGGTGCGCTTAAGTCCAGAAACAACACCAACAGATATTGTGTTTTCAAACTCTCCAAGCGCGTTTCCAATCGCAATGACTGATTGACCCAGTGAAAGAGTGTCAGAATTGCCCAATGGGATCGCCTTATATTTTGTTCCCGCTATTTTGATGATAGCGATATCGTCATTGGCGTCTCGATAATATACTTTTGCGTCTTTTTGGCTGCCATCCGGAAGAAGAACCGTATAGGAAGCCTCGGTATCTGAGACAACATGCTTATTTGTTACGATATATCCGTCGGCAGTGACGATAAACCCTGTTCCCGCACCGACTTTTTTGCGCTCAACGCCTTTCTGTTTGTAGACCGGAACGCGGACGTTCAGATCTTTGAGCGTCGGATTGTCCTGAAATGGATTGACATAGACGCGTTCGAGGAGAGGAACGTCTTTTGAAATGACAACCGAAACAACGGAATCGGAGGTGGTTTTAACGACTTTTGGCAGAAGCTCTTCGCGGCTTGGACCCGTGGATGTTGTGCTATTTTGTTGAGACGTTTTTTGTGATGCTTGTACTTTTGCGCTAATCACCGCAAGTTGCTTTTTTAGCTCCGTCACTTGGTCCTCCAAGAGAGCTACTCGCTTTTCTATACTGGGAGCAGTATTTGGCTTGTTAGTTCCGGTCGGTTTTTGCTGGGCATTGCTATTGGTGTAAGAAAATAACCCAAGAATGACAAATGCGCCAACAAAGAGGGCGAGAAGCGGTCGATAATATTTCATACGGTTTTGATTAAAATAATACTGTGTATTGTAGTGAAGGAAAACCTTCCGTCAAGATCGTTCCCTGTCATAATGCTCTTTCGAGTTTTTTTGGAATATGGTATTCTTTTAAAATAATGCATAAATAGCACTACTATTATGATACGTCACTATGTAAGAAAAGGGTGCATCTTTTTACGGTTTGGTACGCCCGCCCTCTTATTTTTCTTGGGAGCGCCTCAAGCGTTTGCCCAGGGGGTACCTGTTTCTCAAAACGAGGCGTCACTCCCAGGGACGGGGGCGCTAGCAATTTTTGAGAATCCCGCACTCATCTGGATGCTTATTGGAATGTTCATTGTGCTCCTCGCAATCAATCTCCTGATTGTTTTTTTTGTCAATCCAAAACATTTTCCGCGCAAAGAAGTTTTTGGAATGACCTGGCCCATAGTCAAAACCCATCTGTGGTTTTTTATTGGTATTTTGATTTTTCAGCAGATTTTTGTTCAAGTGCCAACGTTTGTCACTGCGGCGGTCCAGACAGCTTTAAAACTGCCGAACGATGAGCCGATATCGAGCTCGATCAATTCCCTTGTTTCATTTGTTTTCGGCATTATTATTCAATCGGGGTATACGGCACTTGTGCTGCATTTTGTCGATAGAGTGCCGGCACGATTCTCGGATCTCTTTTCTCAATTATCGATTTTTTGGCGATATATTGCCGCATCGATTTTGTATGCACTCCTGATTCTTGTCGGGTTTATCCTCCTTATCGTACCTGGAGTGTATTGGACGCTGACATACTCACTCTGGCCATATTTCATGGTGGACAAACGAATGGGAATTTTTGAATCCTTCAAGATGAGCGCGCAGGTAACAAAGGGATACAAGAGGTCATTGTTTGCACTGTATGCGCTGCTATTTGCGATGAATATACTGGGGCTCTGTGTTTTTGTCGTCGGGGTGTTTGTGACCGCACCAATAACTGCCCTCGCGATGTCATATGCCTATCGCAAGCTGACCGGCTCCCTTCCGAATACGGGTTCGGTCCAGAGCGCGCCATCTTCCGGTAGCGGGGTATAAGCGCAGCCGTATCCATTTATTTTTACTCCCATTTCGGCGATGAAATATATCCGCCTTCTTATTGTTGTACTGATTGTTATTATCGGTGTTTGTCTCATCGGCGCTGGCGTCCTGATGCTTTCCGGCAAGAATCCTTCCGATTTTCGATCTACTGTCATTCCTACCTTTGGAAAAGGGACATTTCAAGATCCATCCCTTGGTATCTCGTTTCGCTACCCCAAAGAGTGGGAGCAACGATACGCTCCGCCTAGTACGGTGGTATTTTTTGGAACGGGTGGCGTACCGACGATGACCCTTGCGGTTCAAAAAAGAAAAGAAGGGGAAACGCTTGAGCAGCTGAGCAAAAACAATAGTGAAGAGATAGTTACATCAGGAAGAGAAAATAATTTTATTGTTATCACGCAGAAAATTGATGACTGGATGGTCGATGCTCGTGCCGGAAAACGTATGGAGTATCGTTTTCAACACGACGGAAAGGTGATTCGGGGTGTACAGATCTGGACCGTCGAGAAAAAAATGGAATACATTATCACTTTTGCCGCGCCATCCGAACAGTTTGAAGCAGCTGTACAAACCTTCGAGAATGTGCTTCAATCAGTACATATTTCTGAGGTAAAAAACTGATTATTCATTGAATATGCAGGCAGTTATATTGGCGGCAGGAGAGGGAAGGCGACTTCGACCATTGACCGATGATCGGCCAAAGCCGATGATTTGTGTTGGCGGGAAACCGATCCTACACTATACGCTTGACTTGTTGCCCTCCGAAATCGATGAAGTTATTTTGGTTGTCGGATACAAAAAAGAAAAAATTGAAGAGTATTTCGGAAATGAGTGGGGAGGACGGAAGATTATCTATGTTGATCAACCCGAACAAAAGGGGACGGGTGAGGCGCTCGAGCGCGCGCGACCATTTTTGAGAGATGGATTATTTATGCTTGGTTTCGCCGACGATTTATTTAACCCGCTGGATCTGCAGGATTGCGTTCGAGACGGTGGCATGACAATCCTTGTAAAGGAGGCGGAGCACCCCGAGCGCATGGGCATTTGCCTTGTTGATGAGAATGGATTTCTGCAAGGGTTAATTGAAAAGCCCGAAGTGCCGCCGAGCAATCTTGCAAACACTGGCGTTTGTTGTGTACTCGGCCATGAAATTTTTGATATTCCCAAAGTATTTGATCAAAAAAACGAGCATGTTATTGCTCCACAAATCGGCGATCTTGCAAAACAGATTCCCGTAAAAATCATCAAGGCACGGTTTTGGCACCCGATTGGATATCCTGAAGATATCGAAAATGCAGAGCAGTATATGAATATTCCCCCGCATGAGCGTAAAAATTAAATTTTACTATGGCACAAAAAACAAACGAATCACGTGATCAGCTGCACGGCGAGGAGGCGCCGGTTTTTGAACCGAAAAAAGAGCAATCAAAAACTGCGGAGCAATTCGCACTTTTAACGTCTGTCATTGAGCAGCTGCATACCTTGGAAACAGGTATTTCCGTCACAGAAAAATTATTGCATGAGGTAAAAGCGAGAAGCGAGGAATTTCCCAGTGTTTCCGAAACACTCTCTTCTATTGAAGAAGTCTTGGGTGTTAAGCTCATCCATGAAACGCGACAAGCGATAGAAAAAAGAACCGAAGAAAGCGCTACGGGGATTGAATTGCTCCTCGAAAAAATGCGCAAGCGAAAAGAGTTTTTAGAAACAACACGCGAGCGACTTGCGGCGGGGACGAAAAAAGAAGAGGAGGGGCAAGAACAAGAACCTGTGACGATTGACGCAGATCTTGATACTCTTTCGGAACATGAAAAATTAAAAAGTGTTCAGTGGAAGACAGCTCATGAAGATGGCGTGTACCGGATCAAAGAGGCAACGGTGCGTGTGCCAAAAAAAGATACATCCGGCGATGGGAAAAAGAGCCGGGACTATCAAGAAGTGCATCTTGTGCTTATTGAGAACAAGGCAGATTTGAAAGATGATGTCGTCTTGACGTTTGAAACGCAGCCACGGGCAGAGATGATAAGCATTCCCGAAGTGTTTGAGGAGCTCGAGCGAATGGGGACGACAAAGAAGCGCAATGTGGTTGAGATTGATGCCGATCGCCGTTCATTCTATGAAGATCTTATCCGCGCCAATCTGGTTCGTGGCTCGATCGTCCAGGGACCAAATGGAACAACGCGACTCTATCTCCGAGAACAAGTTGTACCATGGTCGTTTTTGCCGGAAGATGAGTTTGTTGCAATGGGAAAAGCAAATCAGAAAAAGTATCAGAATGGCTTTGATGCGATAAAAGACCTGGCGGGGCGCGCTGTTCCAAAAGAAATATTTACTGACAGACAAGCACTCAGCGCCTACCTAAAAGGTGGTACAGCATGGGATGAATATAAAAGTGAGCACAGCATGCGAACGTATACGACGAAATCCGGTGAGCTTGCAAGCCAAGATAAAGGATAAATTTACAGTAAATCATAATGCAATTTTATGCGCGAAAAAAATTTATTAAGAGAACCGAACTTTTCCCCGCAAGAACGCATTAGAAATGCAAAGGAAGCATTAAAAGCGTTAAGGACAGTGCGAGGCACACACCAGATGGCATCAGATTATGGGAAAGGGGCAACGGTAAATTCCGATTATACGGAGGAAAATGAGAGATTGCGCGGGGAAATTACTGCGGGATATCGTGAAATGTTAGGATTGGAGCAGGATCCTGATTTTGTCGTTGTTATTCCCGGCGGCGTTTCCGGAAGAAAAAAAGAAAAGATACATGAAGATGGAATGACATCGACGGAATATAAATGGACACTAACATCATGGCAGGATGATGAAGCGAATCTACCACCCGAATCGCAGAATAGTGGAGAATACGGGAAACAGTATAAGCCGGGATATAAGGCCAGAGTCAGCGAAGCGGGAGATATTGTTTTTACTGCGGGTGGCGGTAAGGCGCGCGCGATAGCTGGCGCTGAACTTTATTCGGCATTTCATAGTCCCGTATTAACACTGAGTCGATACCCGTTTGTCTCACCGGAAGAAGAACAAGATCTTGGAACGGAATTGCCGAAAGATTTTTGGAATCAATACAAAAAATATCTCACTGAAATACAAAACATTCCAGAAGAGATGATATTATCAGAAACCATCTCGACTGATACGTTTCAGGGGCTCCTTGAAGTAGCAAAGGTCGCTCACGAACATGGCTGGAAAACGCCGGTGATTATTAGTAATGACTATCACATACCACGGACCAAGAAGATGTGGGAATATATTATGACCCCAAAGAGCGCCACGACGAAACTCAAATTTGTTCTTGCTCGAATGCCAAAATATTTTCAGGATATGATGGGGTTTCATGTGGGAGGGACCGACGAAGATCCGGAGATTATGATTGATTCAAATGATTTTTTTGATTTTGTTTCTCGGGTTGTACCCGTCTTTGTCTCGGCAGAAAGTATACTCGCGGTACGAGACCCGAAATTTGCATCTCTTTTTGAGGAGGTCAAGCGGCAGGACTGGTATCAACGTCGTGTTTCCTCGGAACAATGGGGACTCGGACGTCTTGAAAAAGATATATACAAATAATGACTATGGACCTGTCAGGAAAAAAAGTATTAGTGACTGGCGCGGGAGGATTTATCGCATCACATCTTTGTGAGGAGCTTGTACGTGCCGGTGCGCGTGTGAAGGCATTTATCCGGTACAATTCGCGCAATGATTGGGGGAAGCTTGAAGAATTGCCCAAAGATGTATTGTCGGAGATCGAGGTTGTTGCCGGCGATATTCAGGATCCCTTTTTTGTCGATAGCGCCGTGAAGGAGAGCGATGTTGTTTTCCATCTCGCTGCATGTATTCATGTTGCATACTCGTATGTTGCCCCATCGCTTTTTGTCTCAACAAACATTGGCGGAACAATGAATGTATTGGAAGCAATCAAGCGTCATGGCGTAACAAAGATGATCCACACTTCAACATCTGAGAATTATGGCACTGCGCAGTATACGCCGATTGACGAAAAGCATCCGCTGCAGGGGCAATCGCCATATTCCGCAACAAAGATCGGAGCAGATAAACTGGCAGAAAGCTATTTTTGCTCGTTTGGTGTTCCGGTTGCAACGATTCGTCCTTTCAATACATTTGGTCCGCGTCAGAGCTTGCGCGCAGTGCTCCCCACCATTATCAGTCAGATCGTTTCCGGTGCGCAAGAAATAAAATTAGGATCCCTGGGTCCGGTGCGCGACTGGACGTTTGTAAAGGATACTGCACGAGGGTTTATCTCTATTGCACAATCAGAAAAGACGAATGGGGAGGCCATAAATATTGGCATGAATGAAGGCCACACAGTCAAAGAAGCCCTTGAGATTATTCAGAGGATATGTGGAACGGCATTGCCGGTTGTGTTTGAAGAAGAGCGAAAACGTCCCGATAAAAGTGAAGTCTATGAGCTGATCTGCAGTAATGCAAAGGCGCAAGAATTGACAGGATGGAAACCCGCATATACCTTTGAAGAAGGATTAAAAGAGACAATTGAATATTATAAAAACAACATTCATCGGTATAAACCGAATTTGTATAATCTATGAGACGACAGGCAGTTATTCTTTGCGGTGGCGTGGGGTCGCGCCTTCAGCCATATACAACCGTACTTCCCAAGCCACTCATGCCAATTGGCAATGAAGCGATCGTGAGTATTCTTATTCGTCAGCTCAAGCGCGATGGTTTCGAGCATATCATTCTTGCCAGCGGCTACTTGGGGGAGTTAATGGAAAGCTATCTTGGCGATGGTACCAAGTATGGGCTTACTATCGAGTATTCGCGTGAGGAAGAGCCACTGGGTACTGCCGGTCCGCTTACGCTGATAAAAAATCTTGAAGATCAATTTTTGATGGTCAACGGTGATACTCTTTGCACACTCGATTTCGATGCGTTTTATAGAATGCATCAGGAAGAAGGAAGTGATGCAACAATCGGTACGTATAAAAAATCGGTCAAGATTGATTTGGGGGTATTGCAATTTGGTGATGATTTATTATTGAAAGAATATATTGAAAAGCCAGAGTATTCGTTTGATATTAGCATGGGTATTTATGTATTGAACCGATCCGTTGTCGATCACATTCCGCGCGGTGAACGGTTTGATCTTCCTGATCTTATGCGCGCGCTTGTCGACCGCGACATCCCGGTCAGAGGATACCGACTGGAAGGTACCTGGTATGATATCGGACGAGTTGAGGACTATAAGATCGCACAAGATGAATATGAAAGCAATCCCGATTATTTTTTTGCCAAGGCATAATTTCTTTTGCTATGAAACAAAAAATTCTTTTGCTCGGCGCAGGCGGGTTTTTGGGTAGACATCTTTGCGACTATCTGCTTTCAAGAGCGGGGATGTATGATGTGATTGAGATCGGATCGGCGCTCGACGCATTTCCTCCGGATCGGACAATCTATGTTGATACCGCCGAGCATGATATCACTCGAATGATTGAACAGTTTTCACCGACGGTTATTATCAATACGATCGGCGTTTTCTCACGCTCTCCAAAAGAATGTTTTGATGTGAATGCTTTTTTTTCACGCACGGTGATGCACGGAATAAAAGGCACGCCCATTCAGCTTTTACTGATTGGCAGTGCAGCAGAATATGGCATGGTTACACCTGGTGCCATGCCTCTTCGCGAGGACTATCCGCTCAATCCGATTTCTGATTATGGCATGAGCAAAGCCGTTCAAGAATTTTACATGCACGCATGTGTCATCAGCAATGGGAGCGACATCCGACTTGCGCGCATCTATAATCTTATCGGTAAAGGACTCTCAACAAAATTGGCGCCGGGAGGATTTGCAGAGCGTATCGCAGGGCTCCAGAAGGACGGCGGTACGCGAATGCTTGTTGGGAATTTGAAGTCAAAGCGAGACTATATCAGCGTTCGCGTCGCCTGTCGTATGCTTGAGGCGATTATGAATAAGGGGACGGCAGGACAAACATATAATGTATGCGCGGGTTATTCGCTGCCAATAGAGTCGCTTGTCAAAACAATGTTGGAATACGCAGGTATGAACACGGTCACACTCGAAACCGATCCGGCTCTACTGAGAGGTTTTGATATTGCGGATATCTATGGAAGTACGGAAAAAATTGAAGGGCTTCTTTCTTTTTCCCGAGAAGAGTTGGAGCAGAGATACAATGAAGATCTGATCGCACTGCTGAGTGGCGCGGGAGTCACTCTTGCCAAAAAAACTACATGAAAAAGGTGAGCTGGAAAAAAATTGATTCACGGGTTGCATATAAAAATAGATGGATAACGCTTCGTGAAGATACTATTTGTTTACCGAACGGCGATCGTGATGTTTACGATTATATTGATTCTCCCCTCGGCGTTATGGCGGTTGCTCTTGATGAGGATAATCGAATGCTCCTCGTCCGCCACTATCGCTATCCGACACAGCGGTATGGATGGGAGTTTCCCGGCGGGGGAGCTGATGGCCAAAGCGCTCTTCGGGCTGCAAAACGGGAACTTTTGGAAGAGACAGGATATGTCGCGCGCGCATGGAAAAAGATCGGGACACAGAATAGTTGGGCATTTCGGACAAATGAGAAAATAGCAATCTATCTTGCGCAAGAACTTTCCCTGCACGGAGATCCGACCGACGACAGCGAACCGATCAGTGGCAAAAAATGGTTTACGGTCGAAGAAATATCAGAGTGTATTGAGTCGGGAACTATTTGTGATGCACAAATAATCACAGCCTTTTTTTATGCCTGTAAGCACCTTGGACGAATATGAAGATTTTACTGGTTGCAAGTTTGTATAAGCCCTATTCGCGCGGCGGTGCTGAGGTCGTATTTTCAAGTATTGTCGATGAGCTCAAGAAAAATCATGAGGTTTCCGTTGCGACGATCGTGCCGTTTCAGGGGCTCCGTTCATTTTTTCCGAGCGTTACAAACGAAGCAGGTGTTCGCGTATATCGGTTTTGTCCACTGAATGTATTTTCGTTCGTGTATATCATGGGCAAGCCCACCATACTCCGATTGCTTTGGCATGTCATTGATATGTTCACCATCCATTCGTTTTTTGCCGTACGCTCGATTATAAAAAAAGAACAACCAGATGTCGTCATGACGCATAATCTCAAGGGTATTGGATATACAATTCCCGCCGCCGTGCGATCGTGTTCGGTAGCGCATGTTCATACGATTCAAGACCTTCAGCTTTTGTATCCGGTCGGTACGCTCCTTTTCGGTGAAGAGAAGGCACCGATCAACACCACCATTCTTGTTCGACTGTACGCCGCGATAAATAAATGGCTGTTTGGATCGCCGAGCATTGCTGTATTTGCATCACAATTTTTGCACGATTATTATACTGAGCGGGGTTTTTTCAAAAAATCGAAGATCATCATTGTTCCAAATCCCATCCATCTGAATGCGCCACGTGAGCAGCAGGGCACTGACAGAGTACATCAGCGACCATATACGTTTTCTTTTTTTGGTCAGCTGGAAAAGCATAAAGGAATACTGTTTCTTATTGATGTATTTAAGAAATGGAAACGTGCTGATGTGCGACTCCTTATTGGGAGTCGTGGGAGTTTGCAGGCAGAAGTACAGCAACGGATCGCCGATGATCCTCGCATGCAGTATATGGGGTTTATCGATGATCTCCCGACATTCTTGGCGTCAGTCCATTTTGCTATTATGCCGTCGTTGTGTTATGAGAATTCTCCGATGATTACATTTGAAAATTTGGCTGTTGGTACGCCGGTTATTGTGTCGCGCATTGGTGGTGCGGCAGAGCCTATTCAAGACGGAGTCAATGGATTTATATTTTTGCCTGGAAACGAACAGTCACTCCTTGATACGCTCGAGCGTGCGGTAAAATCTGTTGAGGAGTGTTATGATACTCTTTCGAAAAATGCGCAGAAAAGCGTTCTTGATTATTCTGTAGAACGGTATTGCGAACAGCTGCTTGAAAATCTTGTCAAAAAAGGCGTCTGTGGTATACTGCGGTCATGAAAATGACACGCAAACAATTTGGACGCGATTTTACAATGATTCTGGCGATAATGGCGCTCTGTGGCGTAATTGCCGGAACAATTTTTTTGAGTATTGAGCACAATACAATGGCGTCACCGTGCGCCGGCATGCAACAAGCAACATGTCCTTTGATGCAACATGGTGATATATGGAATTTTGCAGTACTGGCTCCAACAAATGCCGCGATCATCTTCCATCAGGGCGCAGACGCACATGCTCTATTGATGGTGGCGCTGGCCGCAGTATTGTTTGTTCGGCGCTCACCGCATGGCGTATTGGAACATATTCGAAAACGGCTAGCTTTTTTGATACTCTACAATCGCTATCTTCAAGCGTTATTTACCGGCATTCTGCATAGCAAGATTTTTGCCTAATTTCTACGATCGTTTTTTTGCGAATCGTTTTTAGGTATTTTAAATTTACGCTATGCACAATCAAACACATAAAGGATTGAAAAGGGCGCGTGTTGCCATTCACGGCATGACGTGCCACAGCTGTGAAATACTCATAGAAAGAAAATGGAAAAAGATAGATGGGATGGTCGACGTATCGGTTGATCACCAGAATGGTACTGCTGAGCTCATCTATTATCGCACCCCCTCATTGTCGGAATTGAGATCGGCGGTGGCAGATACAAAATATACAATCACACCCATAGATGGGCGTTATACAGGAACAGCGCGGGCATGCACGACATTTCGCGACTACGCAGAAGTCGGTGGGATTTTTTTGATCGTACTTGGGATGTATCTTGTCGGATCAAAATTCCACCTTATTCCCGGCATTTCCGTTGGTGACTCTCTCAGTTACGGGCTCGCATTTGGAATTGGACTTGTTGCTGCCGTATCGAGCTGTATTGCAGTGACCGGCGGCATCTTGCTTGCCGCTGCGGCAAAGTATGCCGAGGGAAAGCCGCATTTGTCCGGTTGGCAAAAATTCAAACCTACGATCTATTTCAATAGTGGTCGCGTTGTATCCTATACGGTACTTGGCGGCCTTATTGGATTGGTCGGCGCGGCTTTTTCACCCTCGCCCTTTCTTACCGGACTCATCGCGATCGGGGCAAGCGCGGTTATGATTATTGTCGGTTTTCGCCTTCTTAATTTATTCCCAAAGATGGGAAAATTCATACCGCGCATGCCAAAGGGCATAACGCATCTGTTTCAAGATGCAAGCGAGCGGCACCCGAAGGCTGCGCCGTTTCTGCTTGGCGCATCAACATTTTTTCTGCCATGCGGGTTTACGCAGGCACTGCAACTGTATGTATTGAGTAAGGGTGATCCTGTTGGTGGCGCACTTATTATGTTTTTCTTTTCCCTTGGTACGGTTCCCGCGCTACTTTCGCTTGGCGCATTGTCGAGCTTTGTGCGAGGAAAAGTTCAGCATTATTTTCTGAAAACAGCCGGCGTTATTATTCTGATGCTCGGGTTGTTCAATCTGAATAACGGATTTGCGCTTGCTGGTTTTCAGCCGACCATTGCGCATCTGTTCCAGTCTGCCGCGTCGGGAGGATCTGAAAATACGGCATCCGTAGCCCCCATTGTTGATGGAAAACAGATTATTGAAATGAGCGTTGACGGTCTTTCATACAACCCCGCTCATTTTACGGTTGTTCAAGGCGTACCGGTCGAGTGGCGTGTTGATGGAAGAAAAGCAGAAGGGTGTGCACAGGTACTCACCTCGCCGTCACTGAACATCACCCAATATCTTTCTCTGAAGGGAGTGGCAACGGTTTCTTTCACGCCATCTACAACCGGGACATTTCCGTTTTTTTGTCCTATGGCAATGACAACACCAGGTGCGGCCATCACGGTAATTCCAAACACGGTCGGAACGCAAGCACCGACTACCGACACCGCTCAGGGCGGGGCGGCACAACGTCCAGATGCACAGAAACTGGCAATGACGATAACGCGAGAAAAAGGATTTTCTCCGAAAGAATTTACGGCAAAAAGTGGAAAGCCAATCGATCTTGTCGTCGATGCGCAAGCTGTCCCCGGGGGATGTATGTCGGTGATGGTTGCTCCGCAGTACAATACCGCAATGAAGATAAAAGCGGGAGAAAATGTCCTTGCTCTGCCAGCCGCCAAGGCGGGTGATATTGACATTACGTGCAGTATGGGATCACCTATCGCCTCAATTCATGTTATTGATTAGGCGTTTATTTATTTATCCTCTAGGGCTATGACAACAATACTCAAGATAAAAGGAATGCATTGTTCATCGTGCAAAGAAGTAATCGAGGATGTGTGCCGCGATATTCTTGGCATAACATCTTGTTCGGTCGATGTGGAGGCAGGGGAATTGAGAGTAGAATATGAGCATGGGGACAACCTCGTCGCGCTTAAAAAAGAAGTAGATGCCATTGGGCACTACGTGGTAGAATTATAATCATATGAAAACGATTACTTTTAGTATTAGCGGGATGCATTGCGCGTCATGCGCAATAAAGAACGAACGTGCGCTCAAAAAAATTGCCGGTGTCAGCGATGCGGCGGTAAATTTTGCGATCCATAGTGCAACGGTGACGTATGACGAACAAATCGCAACACCTGATCATCTGTATGAGGCTATTATAAAAAACGGATACAAGGTGCTGAGCGAGGATTCCCTCCAGGCACACAAAGATCATGCGCAGCACGAATTGAAATCATCAAAGACAAAAGCATTCGGAGCACTTATTTTCGCAGTACCCGCGCTTGTCCTTGCGATGGGGCAGCTGTCTTTTTCCGTTTCATTTTTGAATCAGGATATCAGTATATGGCTCCAAATGCTTTTTGGTACCATTGTTATCTTTGGTTTTGGCCGCGAGTTCCATACCGGCATGATACAGCAGACGAGGATGCGGTCGGCAAATATGGATA
>Ga0172375_10005906_pt1 | contig 17419 bp, 14 predicted proteins | sample LakKiv1m_FD_114537 | JGI IMG/M metagenome (GOLD analysis project Ga0172375, IMG submission 114537) | Freshwater microbial communities from Kabuno Bay, South-Kivu, Congo - kab_092012_11.1m | ecosystem: Environmental > Aquatic > Freshwater > Lake | place: Democratic Republic of the Congo...
AATATCCTTTTGGCGACGTTGTAAAAAGATTTTTTTACGACTGTCGCCTTAATAAGCTTTATTAAAATTATTTTTTTCGTTCCGAGAGAAAACAGCCCGAAGCGAGAAATGGAGGAGATGGTGAAGGAGGACTCCGTTTTGAGCGCAGGGCTGCTTACTTGCCCGAACAAACCCTGCCAAAGGCGGGGAAATAATGCGACCGAGCGAAGCGAGGGAGCACACAATCAGCAAGCACACAGACGACTGACTTTTAGAAAGCAGAGACGATGTAGTGTGGCTTTTCTTTTCATTACCCAAGTTTAAGAAGGCACGGCAGTGATGGGCTTGCAACAATGGTTATTCAAGCGGAATGAACCGTTTTTTAGCTTATATAATGATGTGGCCGCGGTTCATTTGATTACACCGCTTGAAGCACTTAAACATAGTAATTTAGCCTTGTTAGTCACTTTTTCCTTAACACCCCGACAGATAGCGCTTAAAATCGTTACCCAACTTTACGAGGGGCAATACTTTCCCAATTTTCAATTACAATAGTTCTAAATCCTATGGCTAAAGTCACGGCACCGTTTTTTTCCCAGAAGGCAAGCGGCAGTTTTGCTAATACCCTAACCATTCAGTGTGGTAGTGTGATGAAAAGACATATTATGGATAAGGGTGATCCGCCTTTATGGGCGGACTTGAATTATCAGCAGAAGCTTTTTTCCCAGGCAGCCAAAATATGGAAAACGATTTTATCCGATGAGGTGAAGAAACAATGGAGAGTGGCGGTTGTTGTCGCCAGTTTGAAGCCTGTTTGTCTTATTGTGCCTGTGGCCATGCTTGCTTCCGCTTTTTTAAATCCGGCATCCGGCATTATTTTTACCACTCATCAGCTGGCTGTCATTACCGGTCTTTTATATGCCAAAAACATCTATGATCTTAAGGGCTATGATCTGTGGATGTCGGTTTACCTGACAATGAAAGGCGAACATTGGGTCAACTATCCTTCCCCACCTCCGGAAACATGGAATCCTTTTTAATATTTGATACTTGTATTTTTATTTAGTTGGATTTATGATCAGTCTCAGAATGAATATTGCAGATCTTAGCCACTTTATCGATTTAGGCGGTGTTTTTATCTTAGCCATGCTTTTAATTAATGCCTGGAATTCACGGTTTGAGAAAATGGAGGAAAAACTTACCCGTCTGATAGCCCTTGTTGTTTTATCACTGAAAGGCAAAATTACCGACGATCAGGTGATTAATGCCCTTTCGCCGAAGGAGTTAGAAGTTATGGAGAAACTGAAATGATCGAATACCTTTTGCTTTTTCTGACAACTTTAGTCGTTTTTTCTTTTATTAAAAAGTCATCCTTTTAATCTTCAATCATTCTTCAGACTTTTTATATAACCATTCATCGTACCGTCTTGTTAACAGTTTGGTTGATGTGTGAGTGTTGTCTTGGCATGGCCGGATTTGGATTGAATAGAGTTCGTGGTTGGTTAGAAGATTTTGAGTAGAATAAAAATTAAAAAAGCCAAAATGACTCCGGCTGCTATTGGAATAAAAAAACTCCTCATGAAGTCATTATAAAGAAATCCAGTAGTACAATCAAAGCTTTATAAAAAAACTTTAATTATCAAATGCAATAAAATAATTATTGTCGTTTAATGAAAAACTAAAGATTTTATACATAAAGAAAATCATCTTATAAAAGCATTGTCAGTAATTAATAACAGAAAATTATTCGTATCGTAAAGCATTAAGGGCAGAAATTTTAGTGGCTCTTTTGGCGGGATATATGCCTGTAGCAAGACCAACCAGAAGGGAGAGAAATATTACAACTAAAACAAAAGATGGCGGAATATATGATATATCAACAAAACCCACTCCTTTTAAGATAGCAAAAGACGATAGCAGTAACCCTGCGAGTTTACCGGCAAGGAAACCTATAACAATACCTAAAACCCCTCCAAAAAATCCCATAATCATTGATTCGGTTAAAAATAATTCCTGTACTTCTGAAGATTTCATTCCCATTGCTTTCATAAGACCAACTTCCCGTGTCCTTTCCAAAAGAGATACTGTTAAAGTATTAAACATTCCTAACGCTGCGACAGTTAAGGCTACCATACCGAGAAGAGCCAAGACTGTTCGAAGGGTGGAGAAAAGAGAATTTATTTGTTCCACTGTATCAGCGACTGATCTAGTGATATAACCCATCGCCTCAACCTGTCTTCTTACTTTAGGTAAGTCAGTTTGATTTTTTACTACCATTTTAATCTGTGAATAATTAGTTATTCCTAAAGTCCTTAGATCAATAAAAGGAACATAAAACACCGGCGTTTTTTCCTCTGGAGTAACGCCAACAATTGTATATTCCGTAGGTGCGGACTCAATTTTTTCTGTTTGATTATTAAGAAGATCTCCAACAACCACAAAAGAGGCATTAAATTTTTTTCCAAGAGCTTGGTTTTCACTGATACCCATAACTTTTAACATCGCTCGATTAACTACCGCCTGTCTCTTTGCTACAGAAGATAATTCCACGGTTTTACTTTCTGGAGGAACAATAATACCGGCTTCAGAGGCAATTTCCACCCAATCTACTGAAGTATTGGTAGTATTGGCTGTGACTTTAGAACTAGTTGAAGCTTCTGTCGTTATACCTAAAACTTGAGAACTTTTTATGTTTACACCAGTAAGTTTAATATTAATTTCGGCAAAATAACCGGTTTTTTGAATCTGTTTGTTGTCTTCATCTCTCATAATTAAATACTTACCATTTTCACAATCACCTTGTGTTTGCGAATCGCACTTTTCTTCTTTCCAAAGAAGCACGGGTGCCTTAATCCATTTTCCTAAAAAAGACCCATCTTCTGTTTGACCAAATTTACCTACATTATCATCAGATTCGTAAGTATTGCCCCATACTTCTTCACCCGACGGAGATCCCTCGACGCGCTTGGTGTATCCTAAAATATTAGCATTAACTGACGGATTTTCCCTAACTCTTATCCAAGAAGAAGGATTTATCGTAAAATCAACATTCTGAATTTTTTCACCAAATACACCAATCTTGCTTTCGGTTGATACTCCGGCTACTTGACCACTCATTTCGGGAAGTTTGACTGTTAATTCATTGCTGTCAAAAATTTTTCCCTCTACGGGTTTGATGGCCGATTGCTTTAAATAGTTTGTTGTAACACCATAGGCTGCCATATCAGAAACAGAACTTTGATAGTTAACCCTTCCAACTACCGCAATAAGAGGCAAAGCCATTTCTACTTGAGGTATGTCTTTGAAATTAGAAAGCGTTTCATCATTTATTTTCACTTTACCTCCAGACTGCGGAGAAATATCAGCTTGTTTCATCTCTTCCAATCTTGCAACGCGAGTAATGACTAATTGTTGAAGTCCATAACCGATAGAAACTAAAAATACAATTGCTCCAATACCTATCATCATACCACCAATTGTTACTACGGTTCTCGTCTTTTTTGATTTCATATTTCGGATTGAAAACTCAATCAGATCAATTCTTGAAATCGTGCCAACTCTCCTTAAATCTAGTAATTTGACTGATTTATCATAAAAAGAAGTGAGAGGTGGAGAAAGTTTTAATCTAATAAATTTAGGAAAATATCGCCACCCGGCAACTTTTTCCACACCTTTAGCTGTTAGGTAAAGCGTTAATAGTAATACAAAAGTCCCTGTTTTATATAAAGATTGCATCAAAATATGAAATTTTTTCTTTAAATCTAATTTCTTAATAATCATATTTTTTTAGTTAAACCATTAAAGTTTTCTCTATCAGTTTTTCCGCCATTGCCATTGCCGCGTTTGCTTTTGATTTCACTCATTAATTTATCTTTCTCTTTTTCACTATAAACTCCAACAATCTCACCGTTAAACATCCTTACAGCAGTTTTTGCAAATTTAAGATATTCCAGATCATGAGTAACCATAACTATAGTCTTTTTAGACTTCTTATTAAGTGTGGTTAAAAGTTGCATTAACTCTTGTCCCGATTCAAAATCAAGATTACCGGTTGGTTCATCAGCAATAATAACTTCTGGATTTGTCACTAAAGCTCGAGCCAAAGATACCCTTTGTTGTTGACCGCTAGAAAGTTCCGTCGGAACATATGTAGCCCATTCAATCATTTCAACCATTTCAAGAATTGCCTTAGCTTTTTCAATAGTGGTTCTTTTTTCTTGTCCCAATAAAAGAAGAGGAAAAGCTACATTTTCTACTACAGTAAGGGAACGAATCCAGTTTGGTTGCTGATATACCATACCCGCATGTTGTTTTCTAAAATCTGATCGATCGTCTTCAGTTATACCATCATATAGATCTTTCCCTAAAAATAAAACTTTACCTTTAGTTGGTTCTTCCAATCCCAGCATTGTATGAAGAAGTGTAGATTTCCCACAACCCGAAGGACCAAAAATAATCAAAAATTCTTCTGTTTTGACTTCAAATGATACGTTTTTCAAAATTGGTACGTTTTGTACCCCAACATGGAATGACTTATAAAGGTTCTCTACTTTAATGATTGAATTGTTTATATACTGTGTCATAGATTAAATTATTGCCTTAGTCCTCCGATAAATCCAAAGGCCTCCTGTAAATTACTAATAACCAAATTCAGAGCATTTTCAGTTGCTTTCGGTGTAATGGTTACGGTGTCAATCGAATTACCGATATTTCCAACTTTATCCTTGGAAATTGTTCTAAGATGGTAGACTTTTGACGGAGTTAAATTAGAAATAATTACAATGTGATTGTAAGTCAAATTAGCGTCTTCTTGTGTTTTTGATGAATAAGTTGATCCGGTTCCCTCACCAAATTCTACCTGACTTGTCGCTGGTTCGTCGGTATTCCAGGAAACGATAAGTTGAGACATTGATTCTTGCGCGGTTGAGGCGGTTGGAGGAATAGCCGATCCCTCGACATGAAGTTCAGAAATTTGCGGGGGCCGGGTATCTGTTGCTGTGGTTAATTTTTGTGTATCGGAAACGGCTTCGTTACCAATTTTATCCCGACCCTTAACTACTAAAATATAATCTGTTTGTGGTAACAAACCTCGAATAATCATCCGGTGATCATCTTTAGTTAAAGCTACATTAACTTCGTCCCTCGCGTCATCCGATTTACCTTCAGGGTAATAAGTTACAATTGATGAAACTTCCGTATTAGTAGTCCATGTTACTAAAATAGTTGATTGCGCGGTATTGGCTACTTGTTGTATCCTGACATTGGTAATTTTTGGTCGTGGTAAAGTCGTAAAATCAAGAATCGTTCCTTCATATTCACTAGACTCGCTATCAAAAGTATTAATTTTATAATAATATTTAGTTCCATCATTAAGACCTGTGAGTTCTGAAGTATAGGTTGTTTCTGAAGTGGAAGTTGATGTTTCTTTGGCTCCGCCAAAACTGGTTGTCGTCCCATAATATATTTTGACCTTCGACGCGTTACTGGAAGTAAACTGAATAATTGCAGAAGATAGCCCAATATTTTTTGCCGATACGTCTTTAACGGTTGGTGCAGAAGCAGTGCTGAAACTTTTTTCATCTGAAGTACCAGTATTTCCATCTTCATCAGTCCATTTAACTTTGTAGTAATAAGTAGTTCCCGGATTTAGACCAGTAAGTTGAATTGAGTGCGAGGAAACTTGGGAAGAGTTACTTGGCTCAACATCGCCATAACTACCGCTCGTCGTACCATACTGTACTTTAGAATCGGAAGTTCTTGAGGTTGTCCAGGTAATCGTCGCCTTTTTAGTCGTTATACTACCGACAGTTGGTCCCGAATCTAAAGAAGGAGCAGTTGTCCACTTACCTGTTGGCGTAATTGAAACCGCGTTAGTACCCGAGCTTTGGGCATTAGCCCCATCTTTACTATAAACCTTGTAATAATATTTAGCTGATGAGGGAGTATTATCCACATAAGACAAACCTGAGGTAGTACCTACCAGAGAGAAAGTTGTTCCGTCTGTTGAACGGTGAACAAGATAAGTTAGATTACCCGCTCCTTTGTAAGAAGGGGCTGTCCAGGTTAAAGTAACATTCCACTGGGATTGGGATTTAATCGAAGAATCTGAAGCTACTAAATTTCCTACATTATCAGGATTAGTTGAATCAAGTGTAAATGTTCCTGTAATGTAATTGGATGGAGAATAATTGGGAGTTGAAGCATTGTCAATCGCCACTACATAAACTGTATTTGAACCTTTATTCACGCCAGCTAAAGCTGAAGCGATAACGGTCCGTGAAGTTCCGTTATCAATATAAGTTGCCACATTTCCTTGCAAAGTAGCCAAAGTTGAAGGAGGCGCAGTATTGATCATGTAATAATAATGGGTTACGGTTTTACCATTGGTAGCTGTGGCTACCGGCCAAGATAAAGCATATGAATTGGAGGTTGATGTAGAAGGTGTAACTGTTACGGTATCTGTTCCTCCGAAAGCTGGCGCAGCACCACCATAGGAAAGATTGCATGTTCTGATACTGCTGTCAGCGGAGATGTTTCCGGCCGCATCCACTGTTCTAAAATATACAATGTTATTACCGGAAACAATTGAGCTTCCATCTTGAGATTGAGTCAGGGTTCTATTTGACTCACTGGATGGAATGTAATTAGTTACTCCAAGAGTCGATTCGGTGGTTGTTCCCAACCAGGTTCCAGAAGTAGAATTAATCTGATATTGCCAACCTAAAAGTCCTGCGTTATCGTCTGAAGATGCCACGCTCCCTGAAGTTGGCCAGGAAAAATTCATATCCGCAACATTGGAAAAATTACCGGAAGCGCAAGAAATATATGATGTATTCGTTGGTGCTGTGCTATCAAATCTAAATTGAAATTTAGCAACAGTGCCAGTAAACACATTTCCCGAATTATCAATTGCTTTTATTGCCAAAATATAAGGCTTGTTTGAAGTTGACAACCAAGTAGACCCTTTATACGACGAAGTGGCAAAATCTATACTTGTTCCTGTAACGATAAACTGACAAGTCGTACCCGTTGTCGTTGCTGGACTCGTCCCCAAAAGACCTTTGGCTGTTGAAGGATCACTGTCAGGATTTCCATCTTCGTTACTGTCAAGACCTAAGTATAAACAATATCCTTTTAGACCACTTCCACCGCTGTTGTCTGCTCCAGCAGTCCAAGAAAAATAAGGAGAATCATTTTTTGTCCAACCATTTGATGATACGGTTGTTCCACCGTTTGATCGAGTCATAGCTATGCTTGAAGCATTTGTATCGGGCGGAGTAGTATCGGTTGTCAATCCTATAGAAATATGGGGTAGATATGGTAGGTCACTACCGCCAAAAGTAAAAATAGCTTTAACTGAGATTTTCTGAGAAGTAATCGGTAATAATTGCATTGCCGCTTGGGTCAACTGAGCAGCAGTATTGACTGTGGTTGTTGTATCTGTAGCCGCTGCCCAAGCAGAGCCGTTCCAGTACTTCCATGATGATCCTGATTGGCAGGTCGAACCATCATCGGTACAGATTTGGTACTTGATTGCGCTATTGCCCGAATAAGTAGAATCGGTAGTGCAAGTCGAACCTACTAAAGTTCCTTCACAAAAAGTGTCCCAAGAATTAACCTGGGCGTTAGAGTAAGCACTAGTAGTATAAACACTGTAAGTTCCTTGCTTGCTTAAAGTGAAATCGTCAACCTTGACGGTTTTCCCCGCTTTGACCAACACACCGTATTCACGGGAAGCATTGGCGCCGGTTAAAGTTCCCGTGAGTTTGTACCAACCTGAGCCGGATGGAGTTTCCGTATAATTAGTAGTGATAACAGCCCCATTGTAATAAAGTTGGGCAACAGTGGCATCAACTGTTCCCTTATCAGGACTGGTGTTGTAAACATAAGCAGAAAAATCATAAGTAGACGTATCGCCAACATTGACAGATTGATAGATTTTCCCGTCAGAGATTGAGCCTATAGTAACGGTATCACCTCCGCCGGCGCGGCCGGAATCAGATGAAAAAGATTGAGAGATAGCTACGGGATCACTGGCGCAGCGGAACCCAACATTGCTGTACGCATGGCTAGTCGTCCAAGACAAGTGGAGGGCGAACGCTCCCGCGTGGGACGTGTAACCCCAAGACGCGCCACGTAGGAACACAGTAGTTGATTGTTGTGTTCCGTTTTTATAGGTATAAACTTGACCTACACCTTGGGAGGAATTATATGATGTACTTAAAGGACCAACCTTATCTCTCACTACAGAAGAAGTCCATGTTGATACATAAGGAGTAGTCGTACTTCCATATTGACACCAGCCCCATGCAGCACCATTATCAGTACATGCCGGTAATGGATTCATGACAGTGCTATCATCTCCTGAATTGTTTACACTCCTCTGTACATGTTCCCAAACATTTCCGGCAATATCCCAAATTACAGCTCCATTCGATAAGGTAAAAGTTCTGACCTGATTTTCGGTATTTCCTGAAGTGCCAGCTGCAGTATTACTTGGGCATGTAGCGGGAGCTTCGGTCGTGCCGGCTGAATCCGTATATGCACAACGGTAATTGCCCGTATCGGTTGTTGAAGCTGGTCTAGCTTTGGCAGGAGAATTATCGTTATGACCGGCAAAAAGATATCCTGAACCAACACTGCCAAGTGACCAGTTAGAAGCCTGCGCTTCGGCATTTCTAGCAACGGTCATCCATTCATCGTTCCTCATAAGATGGGTTGCGCTTCCATTTAGACTAACTGTCGAACATCTTGTTAAGGCATTAGTGTGAGAAATGTTTGCGATCGGATAACCCGAAGCGACTGAAACTACTTGTTTACTGTTGGCACTGGTACAGGCAGTACCCAAATCGGAATAAGTGTTATAACCCGTATCCGGACTGGTAAGACCGGTTGTCGGATCGGAAGTAGCCGCACATTTTGCTTCATACTTCATTGCTAAAAAATTACTTGTGCCAAAATTTGAATCAGCCGGTACTTCTACCCAGCCGGAGGGGGGCACAGCTGCTACACTCCAAGATGTATTGTCAGAAGCGAACGCTGGATTAGTTAGTTTATTAGCAACAGGATGTGCTCCGGTATCGTTAACTGTTACCAAACTGGAATCATAAGTATAATTACCGGCATTAGCTGTACTAAAAGTCCAAGTCTGATGAGTATCGTTAAGAGCAAAAACATTGGGAAAAATTTTTGATAATGTAAGATATGATCCTGCGATGAATCCGATGGTAAGAAAGAAAACAGCGACAAGATTAAATTGGAAGCGACTAAAATGAAAACGAGGATAAAATAAATAATCTTTAACGCGTCTTAACATGTTAATATTTATATCTATAAAATTATTAGCCCTATTAGGGTTAATAACAGTATATAATTTTTTTTGTCAAGGTTAAATAGATTTTTTAATCATAAAAGAATACAGGTTGTGGGCATTTGCATGATTGAGATGACCGCGAATCGAGTATATCGTTTGACGCAGTTCCTCTTGAGAAATTAGTCCTTGTTGTAAAAGCTTTAATTTCTTTTTATATTTTTTCTGCATGTGAGAAAGTGTTGAGCTACGAATTAAAATATGGTCATAGAAAATTCTGTACCCGACAAAAGGGACTCCCTCTCTAACGTTTTTTATGGTAAGTTTTTTTGAATGAAGACACAAATTAAGAGCTTTTTTCAGATAAATTTTTATCTTTTCTCTTACTTTCAGTAAATGATTTTTATCGGGATGTATTATTAAAAAATCATCCATATAGCGGGCGTACCATCGTTCTCTAAGAACTTCTTTTGCAAAATGATCAAGTTCATTAAGATAAATATTCGCAAAGAGTTGACTGGTTAAATTGCCAATCGGTAGACCTCTTCTTTCAGTTACGGAAACGGCTTCATTGTCAAAACCAGTGAAGGAAAAAATAGATAATTGACCTTGATCTTTTCCTAAAGTTTGAACGTGAGTAGTGATAATTTTTTCAATTAGATTTACGGTCTGTCGACAATTAGTCGTTTTAGAAATTATAGAAAGTAAAATATTCCAGGAAATGCTTTGAAAAAATTTATTAATATCACATTGTAAAACATAAATTTCTTTTTCTTTGCCATTAATACACCTTGCCGCCATCAGAAATTTTTTAATTCTTTTGGCGCCAAAATGAGTTCCTTTTCCTTTACGACATGCATAAGAATCGTATATAAATTTCTTTTCAAACAAAGGCTCAATTACAGATACTAATGAGTGCTGCAAAACACGGTCACGAAAAGCCGGTGCTGCAACCTGTCTTGTTTTAGGATCATAAATAACAAAATGAGCATAAGGCGAAGGTAAATATTTATTGGAAGTAAGAAAATATCTAAGTTTAATAAGATTACTTTCTAAAAAAAAATCATATAGACAAATACGAGGTTTATTTCGTTTTCCACGACGGGCAAAATAATATGCTTTAAGAAGATTCTCTAATTTATAAATATTATTAAACATTTATTTTTTTCCAGAACCCATTTTCCCCGCACCTCATCCCGCATATTGCAGGACAAGACACGGGGATACAGGTTTTATTTTTTCCCGATTTGGTCGAGAAGGAGAAAATCTGGTGATCTTTTAGATCCTGGACACATATCCGTAAACATGTGTCACTCATCTGGCGCAGTTCTTATTTAATAGAACTGTTAACCTTTAATCACTGGCGCAGCGGAACCCAACATTGTTGTTCGTATTGCTAGTCGTCCAATTCAAGTTGAGTGTGAACGCTCCCGCGTTGGACGTGTTATTCCAATTCGCGCCACGTAGGAACACACACTGCATTTTATTGATTTTCCCCTAATTTCATCATACCACTTTCATCCATGAGTAAAGCATTCTTCCAATTTCGTTTATTTTCTCTGCTGCTAACGTATATTGCTTTATACTCATAAATTTCAAATCTTTGGTTAAACGAATTAGTATCCGTAATGAATCAAGATTGTCGGATATTGTAAGTTGCAACTCTGTACGAGGACGTCCACGTACTTTATTTGCTTTAATAATAAAAACCAATAAAGATATTCCAATTTCTTCTAAGTTTCTTCCTAAAACTAATCTATGACTTTTGGGTATGCGATTAATAACAGGATATAGTAATAGTAAAAAATCATATGTTCTCTGAAATATAAGTAGTTTTTCTTGCATAATAAAAATTAAATTTATAATGTTAACTAATCAAGGTTTTGTTATTTTTTCTACATCTCAATCACCTTCTTCCAGTAAATTTTTTAGGATATAAAATTTCCTAGAAGATAATTTATATTCAAAGGTCGAATGATTCCATTTTGATCACAATATTCATTCTATAACAATACCCACAAGGAGTAGGTAGATTAGAATACAAGGAGTGTATACCATTCTACTATGGGAAAATTAATATCTCATAGGCATATATTGAAAAAATTCGGAGATAAAGTTCAAAGTGTCAGAAAAAGTAAAGGAATAAGCCAAGAAAAATTAGCGGAAAAACTATCTTTGCATAGAAATTATGTGGGAATGATTGAAAGAGGTGAAAGAAATCCGACTATAAGAACGCTATATAAACTTTCCAAAGCTTTACAGGTTGATTCCTGTAAGCTTCTTCCTTTTTAAGATTACAAGTCGCTTAGCTCTTCATATAAGAACAAAAAGAACGATTGTATAATCAAGTCATGGTCAAGGTAGCTCAAATGTCTATCCCTCCGGAATACCAATCCCTGCTTAATAAAATTCTAGCATGGTTTGATTCTTTGATCTATCCCACCTGGGCTTCGCGATATTTTCATACTTCCCGCGCGGCTCAAAAGAGAAATAAGGAAAAAACGTATATCCCCGGTGCAAGGTTAATCTGGAATTCTTTTACTCCAGCACAAAAGGAAAACTGGAAACTGGCTAGAGGATATACCAATTGGAGCGGATACAATGTTTTTTTGACAGATTATTCCTACCGGAAAAAGAACGGATTAACTCTCCCCGGTACTCCATATACCACTCATCAGCTGCATGGATTAAAAATGTCAAACCCCGGAGGTGGAAACGATACCTATTGCCGATTACATCTTAAAGATTTAGTCGGACCAATCACCATTGATTTTTACTACAAGAAAACAGAATGGTCGGAAACATTTGGGGAACCTTTCAATTTGATAGCTGAGGCATTTTTCTTTGATGGAGGCTTAAACATCATGGATGAGGAAATTTGGGAGGCGCCTGGTGGAAATCAGGACTGGACGCATATTATCGTCAACTTAGGTGAGGCAAATAAAAAGTATTTCCACCTCATATTACAATTTTCCCTTTTAGACTATGACGCGGAAATATTTCTTGACAATTTCAAAATTACAGATGATACCGGAACTTTCTACTCTGACAGCTTTGTTAAGAAAAGCGGTAAAGAATGGGTCTATCAGCCCTTCTACCGGAAACAGGGTTGGGCTTTTTATCCTTCGTTTGAGAAGCCTTTTTTTGAAGTGGTTTACTTAGACGGGTAAGGTGTTATGATAGAAATAAAACTGAGGCGCAGTTATGCCGGATCCTATTTCCTGGTATGCTTTGGGACGGGATGTGGGCGATCCACAAACCATCCTTGAAGCAGTTGATGAAAAAATCCTTGAACACAATCTTGATCCTTCGGCTCATGGCCAGAGCGATGAAGCTGTTTATATGCACCGGATCTCGACGCTTTTGGACCACGTTAATTACTCCATCTACAATATTAAGATTCATCCGGAATTCAGGCCGATCAAGGCATTTGTCGATATTGGCGGTGCAGCTGAATTTACCGATCTGGCAACGGCAATTGCTTATGTCCGCGAACTTGGTGGCGGCCGGATCTTTATCTACCGTGGTACATATGTCCTTGAAGATGATCTATATTTAGACAGCAACATTTTTCTTGAAGGTGAGGATGACAGCCTGGTTTTTATTGACTGTGACATTGACAAAAAAATATTCTGTATCGGCACAAATGAAAACCATAAGAAAAATATCGAAATCAAAAACATCACTTTTAAAAATTTCTATGACTGGGGTTTTCGCTGGCTTGACTTTGAATACACCGATGATGTTAAAATTAGCAACTGCGGATTTACCTTTTATGAAGAATATTACGATAATAACGATACCCGGACTTTTTATCTACTCAACTGCACTAATTTCCTTTTTGAAAACAATGCCGTATATTATGCCGAAGATCTGGTTTATGCGGAAAACTGCCTTGATATTCAGGTTGTCAATAATTTCTTCAGCTGGCTAGGATATTATGCTGTGACGGTAGTTAATTGCGAGGCAATTGATGTTTCCCATAATCAGGCAACTTATGTTTTTGGTGGTTTGGTCGAAGTGTCAAGCTCAAGCCGAAACGTCAATATTGCCGATAACAACCTCTACGATATCTGCGGCGGGATAATGGCGGCCGCCAACTCACATGACATAATTATTGAAAACAACAATGCACCCGACATGGAGATAACAAGCTACGGTATTTTTATGACTAACTGTTACGACGTCGTCATCAATGGCAATATTATTCAATATCCATATAGCTACGGTATTTACTGTTATAACGGCAGTAATATTCGGATTCTCAATAACTATTTCGGATATACCGGATCAACGGCAATTTACATGAACGGTACAAGCACCACAACAATTTTAATTGCCGGAAATACGATAATCGGAGCAGATACCGGTTCGATCATTACTCAAGGAAATCAAATAAATATTGAGAACAATCTTATTCTGGAATCGTCGGGAAATGCCTGCGGTGTTAAATGTACCAACGGTCAGAAAATTACAATTGTAGGTAACGAAATAAAACAGGCCAGTCGTGATGGCTTATACATCGAAAATACAGATAATGTTGTCATAACAAGCAATATTATTATGAGTTGTAACTGGTATGGTTTAAGCATTGTCAATAACACCTGTAATCATACGTTAGTCGTTGCTAATATTATCCGCTCAAATACTAATGGTCAAATTAACGACTTTGGGTTAAACACTTTGAAAGACCACAATATGACCGCCTGATTCTATGAAAACTTCAAAACAAATGGCCGAGGAAGTATATAATATTCCTTTTTGCCGAAGATGTAGAAAACCATTAACCAAAAAACAATTGGAAAACGCCAGAAAAAAAAGGTTCTTGCCATTATGTGATACTTGTGATACTATCATTCACGAGGCTCTCAAAAAATGCTTGCCCTTAATGCAAAAGTTGAAGCTGTCATAGGATCTGACTACTTTAATAAAGTTTATCCGGTTATCCAAAGCGCATCCCAAAAAATAGACATAGTAATGTATGAGTGGAAATGGTATTCACATGAATTTGCCGGAGGGGTTCAGCGATTAAACAATGCTTTAATTGATCGAGCCCGAGAAAAAATACCTGTCCGAATACTTATGAATATTGAATCAATGGGACATGCAATCACTAAAATAAATAGCCGTACAGCTTCTTTTTTCCAACAAAAAGGAATTCAGGTAAAGTTTGGCCAGGTCGGTGTCGCCACTCATGCAAAAATGGTGATTGTTGATGACCGCTTTTGTGTTGTCGGCTCTCATAATTATTCCAAAGGATCCTTTACCCGAAATCAGGAATGTTCTGTTTTAATTGAAGGCGGGGAAGCAATTCGCCCTTTTATCGACTACTTCAAACTTCTTTGGGATCACTTCTAAACTGATAGTACAATAGTTACGAATATGGCAAAAATAAAAGCTCCGGTATATTCGCTTTTGGCTCACGGTTGGTTGAATAAATATTTTTATCAGAGGACCGGAGTTGTTGAAAATCCATACCCTATTGGTATTTTTGGAAGATATCTAATTCATCCTATTTATTATTCAGTCAAAGGCTGGAATTATGAGGTGCGAAGAACCTGGCATGGAATACAGGCTGTCGCAAAACATGGAGCTCTCCCACCCGATCCCGAGAGTCCGGAGCAGCTGGGAAATTGGGATAAATTCAGTCAAGCAATTCAAGCATGGCAATTAATGAGTCAATCGCAAAAAGAGATATATAATAAACTCAAATATCCAGAACATACCAGCGGATACAATAAATTTATCAGCTGGTATTTAAGGAGTAAACCAACTATGCCGGTATACTGGGGAACACTACAAAGATCAGCCGACGACAGTCGGACTATAGAACAAAAAATGGTCGATCAGGACTCGCCTGTCATTCGCTATCCTTTTAATTTCCGACAATACCAGTTATTCAATATGGTTCTTCATCAGGGTATGGGATTTCCCGACTCACCGATTGAAGGCCAGCTTTTTTATAATTCCTCGGATGACAAAATCTACGTTTACAAAAACGATGCATGGAGCGAAGTTGGCGGAGGCGGTCCGGGAACCGACACAAGAATTGCGACAGTCATTGTTGCCGCAGATGGAAGCGGTGATTACACCGATATTCAAGATGGAATAGATGCATTGCCGGTCGCCGGTGGATTGGTCTTTGTCAAAAACGGTACATATAATATTGATGCTCAAATCGTTATTGCCAAAAGCAATGTTACTCTCCAAGGCCAGGGAATGGCAACCATCTTTCACCTCAACAATGGCGTTAATAAAGATGCAATTCAAATTGGAAACGATACTGATCCTTTTACAAACATAATCTTGAAGGATTTTAAAGTTGAAGGAAACGGCGACAACAATCCTTATACAGCTTGTATTGGAGTCACTGACTATTGTTCCCGCGTTACATTGATCGGTATTTGGGGTTACGACTCGGCCGGTGACGGAGTGTACTTTAACTATAACTGTCATTACTGCAATGTTTTTGGCTGTACCTTTGAAAACAATGATTATCAGGGTGTCTATTGTTACGGCGCCAATTATTTAACTGTCCAGGGCTGTAAATTTATTAACAATGGCTTATCCTACGGCTCGGGTATTGAAAATGACCTGGGAGATCACTTTACCTATATTGACAACACGATAATTAATGACGTGGCAACGACTCAGGCCGTCGGCATTAAAATCTGGGGATACTATTCAAACGGCCGGAAAGGAATAATAAAAGGAAATACCATTATCGGAACGTATGTGGGCATCGGGCTTTACACCTATTACGGCACTTCCGACCGGATCATTGTTGCCAATAATTACATAAGAGATACTTATAGCGACGGTATTGTCAGTAACGCTAACCATTCTGTTATTTCGGGAAATATTATTGAAGGACCGGACGGGAACGGTATAAAAATCCAGGCCAATTATCAGGTAGTCACTGCCAACGAAATTTCCACCATTGGCCAAAGCGGTATTGAATGTAGTTCCGATAATACGGTTATTCAAAATAATGTTATTGATGGGGTCCAACTTTATGGAATTAAAATGATGTGGGTTTCCAACTGTCTGGTTTCCGGTAACCGGATTTATGATTGCTCGCTTGCCTCAGACGGCCTTTATTCCGGTATCTGGTGGCATGGAGACAGCGGTTATACTTCAAAGAATAACTCTGTTTACGATAACGTCATTATCGGTCCGACTGCTGGAAATAAAAAAGGGTATTCGATCAAAGAATATGGCAGCTATGTCGATTACAACATGATCAGAGGCAATCGGTGTAAAAATGCGAAGTTTACCGAGATTTTGGTTTCAGGCCAAAACTCCGAAGCCTTTGACAATACAATTACCAGTAACTAAAAATTATGTTAAGAAATATTGATCCGACCAAACCAAGACTGCACGGATCCGAACACCTGCCGGATAAGGAAGATCCGATTCCCGGTGTCCTTGTTCTAATTGTCAATAACGATACGCAAACCGGAGAAACAACATCATCAAATGGGGAAAATACCTTATTCACTTTAACAATTCCTCCCAATAAATTTTCAAAAATTCTTATCGAAGCAACTATCCGTCATCGTCACACAACTACATCCGCGGCAATTTGTACTTTTACGGATCGTATAAAAGTCGGCGGTGTTACACAAGCTACTTACGTCGAGCAATTATTATCAACAACTGCCGGCGGTGAAGAAGTCCATGACAAAATTTCAATTATTGTTTCCGGTGGACAAACAGTTAATACAACGGTGCTTATTACTTCGCAGATGGGAACTTCAAATGCGGCCAACGGAATTCTCGGTGAAAACGCGAGGATTTTTGGAATAATTTAGCCTCAATTCACACAGTTAATAACCCTATAGTATATTGACAAACCAGTATCCTTCGTCATATACTCACTCTCATGAAAGGGGGTGATAAATACTAATGGTTAGAGTAACGGGTCCATTCCTGTCACTTGATGCTCGTGGAACACTTGCTGATACGCTTACCGCTTCTGTTTGGAAAGGTATCAACTATATTCGCCAAAGGGTTGTGCCTCACAATCCAAAGTCGGATGAACAAACGGCTGTTCGGGGCGTGTTGACAGACGGTGTGTCTAAATGGAGATTTGGTGGAGTAACCCAGTTGAATAAAAACTTCTGGAAT
>Ga0172375_10005907_pt1 | contig 17419 bp, 20 predicted proteins | sample LakKiv1m_FD_114537 | JGI IMG/M metagenome (GOLD analysis project Ga0172375, IMG submission 114537) | Freshwater microbial communities from Kabuno Bay, South-Kivu, Congo - kab_092012_11.1m | ecosystem: Environmental > Aquatic > Freshwater > Lake | place: Democratic Republic of the Congo...
ATCTTCGACAATATTAAACTTAGTTTTAGTATATTCATTGATTATATTGTTAGCTGTTTTAACACAGTTTTGACCTGTTAATGTAATACTACTAGCAGCATCAATATCACAAAACGGACTATGTTTATTAGCAAAGGTTCCATAAATACGATTCATTAAAATCTTACCTAAAGAATATTGGACAATATCTAAATGGTCAATTAACCGTTTATGTTCCTTATATTTATCAGTATTTTCTTTACAGTGTTTAATAGCTATTTTGTGTTCTTTTAACAATTTCTTGTTCTTGACACGCTCAGCATAAATACCTTCAACCAACTCAGGAATAATACCCTTAACCTTTTGTGTGTAGAGTGTTTTAGCTTTTGATATTGCTATTTTTTCTTTTTCTACAAATTGAATGAACTTATCAATAGGTAATTTATAGTCTTTACCACTTACAAGTTTAATCTCTATTTCTGTATCTGTTTTGCTGGTTATAACACCTAATTTAGTTTCTGGCGAAATATTCAAAGATACAATTGTATTTGGATATAGACTATTAACGTCGAAACTTACGACATTTTCTTTCATACCTTTATCAGGTTCTTTAACAAATCCACCTTCATAACTTAATCTATGTTCTGTACTAAATGTTGGTATTATTAACCCCCTTTCTTTGGCTTTAAGGGCTACAGCTCCAGTGACAATTGTAATAGTTCCTAAAGTTGATTCAAGTGGGGCTAATCCAAGATATCCTAACATTCGACAAATCTGTAAAAATCTAAGTTTATCTTCCAACTTAATTAATATGGTTACGTCTTGAATATTGTAATCAACAAAATTGTCCCAATCAGTATTCGCCAATTGAGTTAAACTGGTTGCATTAATATTAAGTTTTCCTTCACCTAATTCAATTTCACCAATATTATTTAATGCATAAGATTCTCTTTGTTCCTTTGAGAACACTTTATACACTTCAAGATAATCTAATAAACTAACACCTTTAATAAACCATTTAGTTTCAACCCTACCAAATCGTTTAATGATACCTTCTCGACAATATATGTTATCAACCGGAGATAATTTCTTTGCCCAATCTTCACCAAGCATGTTAGTAATACGCGCAATCAAATATGGAATATCAAACCCTTCACCGTTCCATGAGGTAACAATATCTGGATAATCAGAAGTCCAATATTTAATGAATCCTTTTAATACTTCGGTTTCTGTAAGACATTTATGATAAACGATATTTTGTTGTTTACCGGTGTAATCCTTTTCCAACCCCCATACATAATATTGATTTGATAAGGAGTCATATATTGTTATTAGGTTAATTGGATCGGCAGCAATTTTTGGATTAGGAAATTCATTTGGAGAATATGTTTCAATATCCAGATAGAATATTTTTAAAGGAAACTTACCAAAATCTGGAGTACTGTTAAACCCCAAATATGTATCAATTAAACATTGTTGCTCTACTCCAATGTTATAAAATACTCGCTTGATACCAGATTCTTTAACATAATTGCGACGTTCCCATTGATTCTTAAATTCAACTTTTCTTAGTGGTGTATTATAAATGGACATGGCATCTTTAATGTTTTGGCTTTCAACATAGATATAGGGCTTAAATGATATATCGTTGACTATTCGATTCCCAGAAGCATCCCAGGTCCAGATTTTAACTAGACCTTCTCTAGGATTGTAATAAACATTACGATAACCATGCATTATTTATAACCAAAAAGTTTTTGATACTATTTAATATTGGTTTTTTGAGATTGAGTAACCGAGTTATCAGCAACATCGTCAGGATTCATTGCTGTACTGGTTGTACTGGTTGTACTGGTTGTACTGGTTGTACTGGTTGTTATTGGTGGTGTCCAATGTGGTGTACCTGTTGTATTTGGCCAAGCGGGCGGCTGGATATACGGCTGGATATACGGCTGGATTATTGGAGTTTTAATCTGTTGTTCTTCAAAATTTGGTGTATCTAAACCTTTAAGGAATTTTTGTTGTTGTTTTGTTGGTGCTAAATTTGCTTCAACCCATTTGACAACATCCATTAAATCTGGAAATGTATATAATTCTGTTTTAGGGCTTTCTGCAGAATTAAAGGATGATAAAAGAGTACCTTCATTCTTTTGATATCCTGCGATCGTAGCTTTAATAATATATCCATTTTGAGCGGTAATTATTTCAACTTCGTCATACTGTTTACCAGTTTCATATTTATCTACTTTTTTACTTTTCATAATATCTCTTATATTATACCAAATTTAAAGAATGTCAATTATTTCTTTTGTTCTGGATTGTTTCGTAAAAGTGCTTTTCTTATTGGGCTTCCATATGGCGTAAAATACATTTCTTGATATTCATCCAAATGATCATTCAACCAACACTTTTCCGCATATTGTCTTGAAATGCGAGAGTATTTCATATATGTTTGTTCGTCTTTTAACAAAACCCGTAATTGATCTATTAATTCATCCCCTGTAGTAAATCTTAAAGGGCAATTTTTATATGTAATGATATTTTGGCATACGCTTGGTAATCCTTGACAGGCTGCTTCAAGAAACTTAATTTCACTTTTTGCTCTATTAAAATGACAATCTATTAAAGGAGCAAAAGTAGCATTAAGATTGAGATCTCTTATAGCTTTAGGATAATCAAGAATTGGAGCCCATTGTGCAAACTCGATTTCTCCAGTATCAATAAATGGTTTTAATGGTAATGGATAAGCACCCATCATAACCCAATGAAAATCCTTGCGTGTTTTTATGATATAGTTTACAACATGTGCAAAATCGTCATTTTGATTAGTCTTATTTGTGACATCGATATGAGTACCAGATCCGCAATATCCTATTCTAGGACGCTTCTTGAACTTACTGTAGTTTTTGAGTAATCTATTTTCGTCCCAGAATCCATCTGCCCAACCTCTTGGAGGATAGTTGGGAATAACAGTTATTTTGTTGTTACCTGTTTTATCCTTATAATAGTCTTTCATGTATTGGCATGTAACAGTCATTTCATCTGAAAGCTTCATCATTTCAACAGCACTTCGTAAAATATCTTCATTATCAAATGCAACTTTGCATCGATTAAAATCAGGAATATCTTCTTTGAATATAATATCATCTACTTCGTAGATAACCTTAAATCCTAACTGTGAAGCACCTTGTTTTAAGAACTTTACAAACTCTAATTGTACTGGTGTAGCTTGACGTTGTAATCTAACAGCTTTAATACCATGGTAAAATCTAGGATCTAAAACCATTGAAGTTAAACCATTAATAATAGCTTTTTGGTAGCCATTAAGCAGTTCACCTGGCCATACCATTCTCCAAAATCCACATCCGCCATAATCTGCATAGTAATCTACTGCTCTATCAAGATCGGCGCCAGGCATAGCCAAAGGTGGTGGTTCTAACTTCGGTCTAATTTGATTGAATACTGGTACCAATGGAATGCCTGGTGGAACCCCAACTGGTAAACCTGGTATACCTAGATTAACAATTTGTAATTGGGGTTGTTGAAACCCTTGCGGTACTGGTTCTTGTGGCATTTTGAATTGTGGCATATATCTCCTATTTCATTACTACTTTAGTAAATCCGTTTTTCTTTTCTAGATTAATAACACTAATATTTTGATAATTCAATCGTTTAAGTACTAACGGTTGATGTGTTATAATATAGATTGCTTCTTGATTTTTTTCTATTCTTTCGTTTAATAAATTCAAGAATAAATGAATACCAATTGCATCGAGCGAACTATCTAATATCTCATCATAAAAGGATACATTAAGAAATACATTCGATTGTAATCTCCTAATATCCATAAACGTAAACAACATTGCTAAATCAATTCTTCGTTTTTCTCCTCCCGAAAAATTGTGATAAGAACATTCTTGTCCTTTATCTGTAATGATAGATTCCTCAAAATACTCGTTAAATGTACATACACAATTAGCATCTAATTTCTTCAAATAGTAAGCTAATTTACCGTTAAGAATTTTAAGGATCTTTTTAACAATGAACGATTTAACACCTTCTTCTGATACGACAAACTTAACAACATCTAAAATATTTAACTTGTTTTTAATGGTTTTCAAGCTGTCATGTAAGGAATTAAGTTTACTTTGAGTTTCCTCAATTACCTTGTTGAACCCATTATGTTCATTTTGAAGATCTGTTATGTCTTTTTCAAGTTGTTTACTAATATGTTTAAGTTGTTCTATTTTACTTTTGATGTTGTCGTTTTCTTTTGATTTGATGTTGATTTCATGAATCTTTGTTTTAAGGGATGAAATCCCAATATCACATTTTTCTTTAAGAGATACTAACGCGTTTAATTTTGATTTTTGAGAGATAATAGTTTCGGTTAATTGTAGGTTGATTTTATTTAAACCTTCTATTTCTTGATTATACCTATCTTTATCATTGCTTCCGAATGGCCTTTTACAATGCGAACAAATATCACCAAAGTTTTGAAATTCGGAAATCATTTTGGTATTATTCTTAACTTGTATTTCAAGTTCTGTTATCTCTTTGAAAATACCCATTGATTCTTCTTCACACTGCTTATTTTTCCTAAACAACAATTCAATATTACTCTCTAATTCAATAGTATTAGTATTTGTCGTAGTAAGTTTTGGTATCAATAAAAATACTTCACTTTCATTGTCTTGCTTTCGTTTATTAAGTTCTTTTAATCTCTCTTCTTTTTGAATTTGTTGTTTATTATGCTGATCCACATAAATTTCGTATGTTTTTTGAACTTCTGTTAATCGGGCTTGTTCGATATCAAAATTCTTTCTAAGGTCATTGTAATTTTGTCGAGCCATTAACAACATATCACTAAACACACTTAACTTTAGTATACCTTCAATAAATTTTCGTTTATCAACCTTTTTCTGACCCATAAATGGTATGGTATTATTTGCTGTCATAATGACAGAATTAGCAAATACTTCTGGTGTCGAATTAATAATTTTGCCTATTTGAGCAGTTGTTTTAGGTACAGAAGATTTCGTAACATCATTACCATTTTTGAGCAATTTAATGAATGTGGGTTCGATCCCACGAGCTACTACATATTCTGTTTTTGTTCCGTCATCAATAACATCAAAAGAAACAATTACTTTGCAGTTTGTTTTATTGATGTTATTAATAATTTGCTCTTTATTCAGTTCACGAATAGTTTCGCCAAAAAGTGCAAAATATAGTGCTTCTGCTATTGCAGATTTACCTACGCCATTCGAAGAATCTTCTTTATCTAAGTTAATACCAGTGATGATATTAAGACCAGATTTGAAGTTAATTTCGACAGGATCCCCGATACTAAGAAAGTTCTTGATTACCATCTTTTTAAAGAGGACTTGCTTCATTATTTTGCCGGAGCTTGAGCGCCTTTAAGTGACTTAATGATATCATCCAACTTAATGATTTCTCTCATTTCGTCTACTGTCGGACATTTACTGCCCTTTTGTGTAATAGTATCAATGTAAAACTGAACGCATTTGACTATTAATTGAGTTGTATCTTTGTCTGCCATGTTATTCTCCTTTCGTTAAAAATGCCATACCTGGTCTTTATAGTGCATTCTAACTTGACCAATTAGCTTGTTATATTCTTCTTGAGATTTTTTATTCGCTTTGCAATATTGCTCAGCTTGTTCAAGAATTTGTGCACATAGTTTCCAATCATTTGGTGGTACTGCCTTAATGTTTTTTGACTCATATACCAATAAGGTTCTCCACTTAGTAATTACTGCTGTTATTTCCGGCGTCATACCAGATGGTTCATCTAATATACCCATACTATTTCTCCTTTATATACATTTGATATGAATGAGTTTTCTTTTTCGAAATTGGACATTCAATTTCTTTATCTAATATCTTGATATTCATTAAAACTTACTTTCTTTACTTCCACCGCTAGTAATGAATTCAAATTCACATTTTTGTTGATATTCATTTAAGTTCTCGGCACCCACATAACTAAACGCAGATCTAAGACCTTCATCAATTTCTTGTAAAATATACTTTACTTTTCCTTTAAATTGAACAGTTTTCATTACTCCTTCGACAAATTTATTTTCGCCTTTATTCTCAGCACTTGCTGATCCTCCATATACTTTATAGAATTGACCAGCGTCATTCTTGAAAACATTACCTGGAGTTTCTGATGTACCAGCAATAAAGGACCCAACCATAACCATATCAGCAAATTTAAGAGCTTTCGCAATATCACCAACACATGCAATACCACCATCAGATATTATTTTACTTGGTATTTTTTGATGATTTCTTTGTTCGGCAATTTTTTCTAATGCATATAATTGTGGTACCCCAACACCAGTCCGAGATCTTGTAGCACAAACAGGACTTGGTCCAATACCACATTTGATGATATCAGCACCCCAAACTGATAAATCTTCGAATCCTTCAGCAGTTGCGATATTACCAGCTATAAGAAGAACATCTGTTGCTTGTTGTTTAATCCATTTAATCATATTTTTGACCAATATATGATGTCCATGAGCTACATCGATACAAAATATTCTGGCACCTGCGTTATAAAGACTTCTAAACCGAATTCTATCGGTGTCTTTAACACCAACAGATACCCCAGCTAGAAATCCATTAACAATTTGAACCTCATTAAAATCCTTGACAGCTTCTTCAATGGTATTAAATCTATGTAAGATTCCTAATCCTCCATGACGAGCCATCGTAATTGCCATATTAGGTCCAGTAATGGTTTTCATATTAGCAGATATTACAGGCAATTTAAGAGAGATTCCATATTTTTCGAATGACACAGCTAAACTTACATCTGATCGAGATATTATTTCAGAATATTTTGGTTTGATTAAAACATCAGAAAATGTGTATGCTTTCATATTATTAATTATGTGTTATTTATTCGATAAATCAAGTTATTTTGTTGTATTAAGAAACTTGATTAAATGTTCAGCTCTTTTAGTATAGGTATGTTTTTGTGCTAAAACTAAACCAGCTTCAGCTATGTTATTTCGTAATACTTCATCAGATAAAAGTAGTTTAATTTTTTCGATTAGTTCTGGTATTGTTTTATATATCATACAATTTTCTGAATCCTTAAATCCGAGATCCAAATATTGTGGGTTATAATTTGTTACTAAAGGAACTTTACAACCAATAGTTTCGAAATTGCGATAGTTAATATCATTGGCAATGTTAAAATTGAAATGAACTTTATATGAACATATAGCATTTATCATATCTTCACCAATTGCCATTACATCTGGAATAAACCTAAAGTGTTGTTTGAGTATGTTCAAAAACGGACCTCTATTAATTACATTACCACAAAAACCAACATCTGCTCTGATGGGAACAATTCGGGGTTGAATTAATGTATCATCATAACAATTAGGAAACCATACACTATTAGGTGTAAGAAAATCCTTTGTAGCTTGTAAAATTTTGTTATATACGCCCCGTTGAAATTCGTAGATATATGCAGCGGAACCTCTACAATGTTCGTCAATAACCCATAACAACTTATAAGTTGTGATCTTACTCAAATCAGGAACCCAACCAGTTTCATCATAGTTTTCTAAGTTGATTATAAAATCATAACTATTAAAATCTGGTTTTGTTGAGTAATTATCATGTCCTAAACCCCACACATTACATTCTTGTTTATGAAACCTCAGAGCTCTTTGCATGCTAAAGCATTCCCGGAAGTTTCGGTTTTTATCATGACGTCCATTTTCTTGTATTATAAGTATTTTCATTTTTCAATATAGGCTGATACTGTATTTTCACCATGGGTATTTTGAAGTGTAACCTTATAACCATATCTCTCAAACATACCAGGCCAGATAGTTTGCAAATGCTTTTCGTATGGATTACCATATATTGAATCTTGGGGATAAGCGCCGATCGGTGCTTGATAAATTATTAGTTTATCTGCCTTTGCTTCAATTTTTTCTCTAATTTTTAGAAAGTCATCCCAAATCATATGTTCAGGTCCATGTAACCAAATAATGGCATCAAATTGTCGATCTAGTTTTTCAATGTTTTTACAATCACCATGATAGATATGTTTTGTGATGTTGCGTTTTATCAATTCTACACAATTTTCTTTCCATGCTTCTAAAATGTAAAATTCTTTGTTTTGAGATTCCATAAATGTTTGAACTGTTCGATCTGAATCGAATCTATATCCTATGTTCAAAACACTTTTAATCTTATGTTCGACCAATTTATCAATTACAAATTTGGTTTGTTGGTTCATAGTTTTTCAATAATTTCCTTCCAGGCATTCATTACTTTTTCTTTTCTTAAAATATTATAAGTAGCCATATTAGTTGATATTTTATTATAGTCTACTGGAGAAGTCAAGAGTTGTTTTAGATGATTTATAGAATTGAAATAAATTATACCAGGCATGGATTCTTTATTGTAGTATTCGGCATAGCTGAGCCATTCTTTTAATACAGTAGCATCCTTATAATTGTTAGGGTTATTTCCGGCTGTGGGTGGTGCGTTAAAATATTGATTCCAAGTAAGACCACATAAAACGTTTGTGTTGCCCATCATTAACTCTACCAAAAAGTCTTTACTTGGGAATATTAGCGGTGTATTAGCACTATATTGTTCGTAAGTAGACATAGTTGACGAATTATATGGTATGTGTATTATCGCTTTATATTCTTCTATCTGTTTCCATGTATATGGAACCTTTAATTGGTGTCTATCTTGTATTATAGGTGAAACGAATTTAATATTAGAATCATTAAATAGCAGAAACTTATCTAGCGTTCCTGTCCATTTTGGATAGGTATTTCCATAATCGCAAATATTAAAAATGTATTTACATTCTCGTTCAAGAAAGTATTCACAATATTTCTTATCATAAATACTATTTGCTACCAATATGATTCGTTTATCATCAATTCCCTTTTTAAGAAACTCATTTAACCATTTCCAATAATCTGGTTTCATTGTAAATGGTGTCTCATATCGAATCGGAACCTGTAAAATAATTGGTTTATCAAATTTTTCATATAGTAAACTGAAAGCAGGCGGATAGGTAACAACAAACCCATCGTAAGAACGTAATTCGTCTTTATACCTTTCGTAAAAATCATTACACATGCTTGGATTTAATTGCATCCAGTTATACTGATTAACAATTTCCATTGGTATTGCCGGTCTACCAAAGACAAACGTGTGACCAGAAATGCATCGACTATCAATTTGATGACCTAAATCTTTGAAGATGCATTTAAGATCTTCAATTACTGATATGTGTAAATCGAAGTTAAAGAATTTTTTCATTTTTGTCCTGCGAATAATACAGTTGCATAATGTGCTCTAGGATTCCGACCTTGTGCTTTTGATAATACTCTATCAAAAACCGGTTTATAATTCTTGAGGTGCTCTTTGATAAACATTGCATCAAATCTTATAGGATGCATTTTATCGGTTAAAATTTCTGGTGCTGTAAGAAGATCATTTTCTGTAGTTAAATCTTCACCAAAAATAAGTATTCCGTTTAGATTCAACATTTTGTACATATTTTCCATACATAGTGTAACATCATAAACATGGCTTAAAACATTAATACATACTACACAATCATATCGTTCAGCTGGTTTTAATATTTCTAGTGGCATATTATACTTCATTGCGTTGACTTTATACATGTAATCAGCGACTGGTCTGTTTATATCAATGTAATTATCCAATAGAGGATCATTTAAACCATATCTAACCGGTTTAACCTTCATGTTTTCTGTAATGTATTGGATGTTTTTCGCATAAGGTCCACAGCCAATTTCAATAATCGAATTAATTTCGAATTGGTTGAGAAATTGGTAATTTTCGAAGTGATCTTTCCACCAAAGATTCCAATCATCATCTATATATGAAGGTGTATTTTTCCATACTAAAAACTCATTTTGTTGGGCGGTCGTCCATTGTTCTGATGTAGTATTAACAACGTTCATTTGTGTCCTTTTTGTTACATTTGATGAGATAATGCCATCCTAATTTTTTCTCTAACTGTACAAACATATCTTTAGGCATATCAGCAAACCATGGTTGCCATACATATTCGTAGCGAGTATATTGATCTATTACATATGGGAAAATATGATCTTGATGCATTTCATAAATATTGTATCCAACAAGTAATTTTTGAACCTCATCTTCACTATAGGTTAATGCTATAGGGCAACCAGTTTGGGCTTCTGGTTGATCAAATCCACCATCAATCATTATTTTTTTCCATGAATTTTTTGCATACACCATTAATCTAAACTCAGATGTATTTGACATATATGCTCTTATATTTTCAATAATTTTTTCGGGATGTGGAGAGTGGTGTATTACCCCAAAAGAATATACCAAATCATATGGTTCAATCGGAACTATATTTTTTAAGTTTTCGGCATTACCTGAATAGAATGTACCCGTTAAATTAAAGCATTCAAATCTCTTTTTAGTTATTTCAAGACTTTTATCTGACAATTCAATTGCTGTATAATTAGCCCCAGCACGAGCAAAGTTAGTTGCATCAGTACCAATTCCGCAACCAATTTCTAATACTTTCTTGCCTTTCCATTTTCCAAATTCTGCAAATTTTGGTATATGGGGTTCAATAAAATATTTTCTCTTTTCTACCTCATCAAAGTATTGTTTGGTACAAAGTTCTTTATTAGAATGCTTAATATTGCAGGGTCGTTTGTCCCAAAATTCCTTAATACTTCGAATGTCATCTAAGAATAAACTCATATGTCTTTTTTGTTTGATTGAATCTGATCATTAATCCATTGGTAAGTATGTTTCAACCCTGTCTTAAGTGGATAATTCGGAGCCCAATTAAGTTTTTCTTGAATCAAGTTGTTATCAGAATTTCTTCCTTTAACTCCTAAAGGTCCTGAAATATGATTAATGTTTATTTCCTTGTTAGCTATTTCTGCTATGTAACCTACTAATTGATTAATTGAAACCATTTCATTAGATCCAATATTTACAGGGCCCATAAAATCAGATTCCATCAATCTTCGAATCCCTTCTAGACATTCATCAATATACAAAAACGATCTAGTCTGCTCGCCAGAACCCCAAACATCAATAGTATCTCCAGATTTGGCTGAAGCTATTTTGCGACTTAAAGCTGCGGGAGCCTTTTCTCTACCATTATTCCAAGAACCTAAAGGACCAAATATATTATGGAATCTAGCAATTTTAATGTTTAATCCGTAGTTTCGTTTAAATGACATATATAATCTTTCGCTAAATAACTTTTCCCACCCATATTCACTATCTGGCAATGCTGGATAAGCTGAATCTTCGGAACATTTTGGGTTATTAGGATCTGTTTGATTATATGCCGGGTATATACAAGCAGAGGAAGAATAAAACATTTTACCCACTTTAAAATCTGTACATATTTTTGACATATTAAGGTTAATTAAACCAGAATTGTACATTACATCTGCATCATGCTCACCAGTAAAAATCCATCCGGCGCCGCCCATATCAGCAGCCAATTGGTAGACTTCATCATATGAATGATCAGTAAATAAAGATTTACAATTCCAAACATCTGTTAAATCTAACTGATAGAAATGATCTGCTTTTGACGTATTATATAATGGCCATTTTATATCTACACCAGTTACATTATAACCACGAGATTTTAAATCATTAACTAAATGATTACCAATAAACCCACCTGCGCCACATACTAATGCTGTTTTATTCATTTGTTCTCCTGTGTAAAAATCAAGTCTTTATATTGCGGATATAAAATAGTATTCTTCAATACGAACTTATTGTTTGTCATAAATACCATGGTTTCATCTATTAGATTACCTTTGGTGTAAATTTCTATATCACATACCTCAATTTGTATTGTTTTGAAAACATTAAGTTTATTTCCAGCTGATTTGATAACCTGTAAATCCGCTCCTTGAGCATCAATTTTTAGGTAATCCACACTGATAAGATTCATATCTGTAACAAATGTATCTAATCTAATTGATGGTACATATGATTTTTTAACTGTTTTTAGTTGACTTGCTAAATCCCATTTAGGAACATTATCTAAATTGAATGGTAAAATAGAATTTGTTGAAGGACTAATATTAGAGTAATATTCTTGTATACCATTTTTTTCTAATACGGCAACAGGGAATAATTTATAATTTGCTGGCGCTGATCTTGCAATAATCGTTGCCATTTCAAGATTTGGTTCAAACGCAAAAACTTGTAAAGCTGGGTTCTTTATTGCTTCTTGCAAATACGGAGCACCATCATATGCCCCAACATCGATTATAATCATAATTAATTCCTAACAACGTAGGTAAATATATTACCACATTTAACTAACAATTGGTGTATTACGTCTTGTCTTTCAATAATTTCAACATTATAACCCAAAAGAGCTAATCGTTTAGCAAATTCAAGTTGTTGTGACTCTTCAATTAAATTTGATTCTGGTTTATAAGTTATTGTGTTAAATATAACCTTATTTGATTTACTATGATTTTTAACAAACATGTTAACTTGTTCGTCTATATGTAGTTTATTTAACTTGTCTGTTGATTCACTTATATCTACCGGACAATTAATGTCTTTAGCATAAACACCCAAAGCTCGATTATCTCGCGGGAAGCAAGGACCACCAAAACCAAATCCAAATTTTAAACACTTATTACCAACTCGAGTATCACTACCTATTGCATTTAATACTACAGTTGGGTCACCACCGGATTTAAGTACTATATCTCCGATCATATTAGCAAATGATATCTTGGTTGTTATAAAACAATTTAGTGATATTTTGGTTATTTCCGCTTCGATAAGTTTCATTCTACATATTTTTGGGTTGTTTATAGTGTGCCTTGTATATATATCTTGTAGAATATCTCCATCATAGATATCTTCTTCACCAATTAAAACCATGTCTGGTTGACTTTGATCTCTTAATATAGTTCCTTGTGCAATAAATTCTGGATTGTAACAAATTGTGTAATTGAGTTTGTGTAATCTATCTTTTAACGAATCACAATAACCAGGCATAACTGTACATCCAACTATAAATCGTTTTGAAGATTTTTGTATACCCATTATTTCTAATTGTCTCACAACATTTTCTATCTGTTCATGATTATACCTATTATCTGGTAATGATGGTGTTGCTACTAAAATAAAGATTGTATCACTATGTTGTATCGCCAAGGATAAATCGGTTGCAGCTAAAAAGTTTTTTGATTGTTTTAGTGCTTCTTCAACTCCTGCTTCAAAAGAATGTAAAGTTTTTGTGTTTATACTATCGACATAATTTTGATTTACATCAATACCAACAACATTATATCCAGCCTTTTCGAGGGTGAGAGCAAAACACAATCCTAATTTACCAATACCTACAATACTTATATTATTCTTATTCATGTTTCTCCTCATATGGAACTATATAAATAACCCCAGCATTCAAAGTTGGTTTGTCTGAGTATGCACACCTAAATCCATTTTCTCCATATATGTTAACTAATTTACCCCGGATATAATCATAATTAAGCGGTTGTCCCTTATAGGTATCATATCCAAATTTGGGACTTGTATCAGCAGCAGGAACATAAAAATCATGTATGATTATATATGGTTTAATCTTTTTTGATGCTATGACTTGCAATTCATCTAGTATGGGCCAATACTCCATCCAATGAGCATCAAGGAATAATACTACATTATTTTGATTCTCTTCCAAATCGAATTGTAATCCATCCACTGAGCTCATGTTTCGTATTGTAACAAGTTTTTTATTTTCGTTTCTTTGCTTGGCAATATTAAAAAATGTTGGATTTAATTCATAAGAATATATAGGTAACTCTGGAAATAGTTCAGATAGAATCTTGACAGATTCTCCATAGTAAGTTCCAGTTTCATATATTTTAGCAACATTATATTTGATTACTAATTGCTTTATTCTGCTTTGTAATTCTAGATCGCTAAACGCTGGTTTCGTTGTTGGTAGTTCCATTTTATTCTCCTATTTTTGTAAATATGTAATTTTCATCAGTAATACCTGTTTGCTTATATTTTAAGGCTGTTAATAGGTTAATTACGTCTTGTGGTGTTTTGTTTCTTAACCCCAGTGCATAATTTAACTCAATCACAATTAAAGGACTAAATTTAATCAATGTATTAAATGATCCTAATATCATTTCATATTCATAAGAATCAATATCTATCTTTAATAGATCAAGTTTTTCTATTTCATTTGTTTCACAAAAGTTATCCAAAGTTGTAAACTCAAATTGTTTTACTTCTGGTGGCGTTCCCCATATTTTGTATATTTTATCTTCGTTTATCCCTACTTTATTACCTAATGCTAAATTATGGAAACTAACATTTTCGCATTCGTTTTCTTTACAGTTTTGTTTTAGCATTTCTATAGTATCCGTCGGTTCAAATGCTATTACTTTTCCTTTTGATGCGCATCGACTAAATAATACAGTAAAATAACCGATATTAGCCCCGCAATCAAAACATGTCCAATCCTCTTTAACATTATCTAAATACCAACGAGTTGTAGCAGGTTCGTAACTAGGGTAGACTAAATTATATTGCGGATATTTATGGTTAAGAATATAGTGTTTTATTTGTTTCATTATCTTACCGTTGATTTATATGGACCTACTTCCGATCCTTGTAGAGTTAATGTAGGTTCTCCCCAATATACATTCAAATTGTTTATCCAATGTTGAGCTATTAATTCAAAGTCTATCGGTAGAGTAAACGGCAATTTTGATATTATCTTTTTAGCCGTTTCAAGTTTCAATATATAAACATATGCTCCACGAGTCATTTTTGATGGTTGTAAATACACATTTTTATTTGGATCAATATTTTGAATATGTGCTAATGTATTATGATATTCTGGAAGAATTATACCATTAGGTCCTACAGCGTTACATATTGATCCCGGATAAAATATATCCCAATCTGCTGGTAATTGTTTCATATAATGTACTAAATTATTAGAAAAATTTGGTCCAAATAATACATCATCTTCTACTACCATAGCTGTTTGAATATTTTCTTTAATCATTTTTTCGTAAATTAGACCATGTTCTATTAATACAGCAATAAATAACCGCAAACCAGGAACATCTAAATTAGCCCAGACCGAACTACTATAGTGTCCAAACTTCTTCTTCATTTCATGGGCAACAATATCTTGCTTATAGAACTTGTTTTTGACATCTTCTGGTATGTTATCTCTATAGTAGTTAAATCTCCACTCAACATTATTAGGATCCATATTTAATTGAGGAAGTTGTTTGTTTAGTCCAACTTCTCGATCTTTAAAAATTGGTGGATGAATAATATAGAGTTTATCAATTACAGTTTTCATATTATTTTGTTTTAATCATGCTACATATACCGGTTGGTATATTATCTCCGTTCTACTACAATCAACACAAATATTTGGTTTACTAACAATGACGGTATCATAAATTAGCTTTCTCTCCGAAGGAAACATTTGTCTGGTATTTTTATTCTCGAAAAAGTCTAACATATTTTTCCTTCTAGAAATTCTTTTAAGATTCTCCAATGTTCTGGGTGACAAGCATCTCCACCGGGCTTATTATTTTCATCAAAAATTTCACCTACAAATCTATAATCTTCTCTTGGTGTAGGAAAGGGTTTAGTATTTGGATTTCTATAATGTGGGATTGAAACTTCATCATGCTCAATTCGATGGTCTTTTACCAATGGCCAAATAGAATCCCTAAGAAAAAACTGATCCGGACCCTTAGTTGGAACTTCTCTATTATTTAACCATGTATTAATCAATTGTTTCATGTTAGGAATAAATCCTGTTTTACAACCCCACATTGCTCCTAATATTGGTACGCCGGATTGCCATGGGTGATCCTTCATACAATGGAATGGTAAATCTGATTTAATCCATTCATCTACAGCAGCGGCTTCACGTTTTGATAATCTCGAATCTGTATCCCGTATAATATATCGTTCAACTTCGGGATCGTCGTTAACATAAAATCTCCAAAATAACCCAGCCCATGATCCGCGTGAACTATCAACATGATAAACTTCGCAACCATATTTATCGTGTAATTCTTCTAGAATTTTCACATCAACCCTATCAATATAAAATCGACATTTCCAACCAGGATATATTTGACTAGCTAATTTAGCATTTTCAATTGCACCATTAACATATGTTGGGTTATTACCCCACAAACTATATGAGATTATTTTTTTCATTTTCTATATTGATTTTCTACTTTTGACCAGTCTGGTTTAATACCTGTATAATTACTTAACTTTATTAACTCTTTGTCTCTTTCCGGTCCTAAGGTATGCCATAATGCATCACTAATTTTTTCATGTTGTCCACTTAACATTCGATGACCTGTACTGTCAATCATTCTAGCACCATAACACCAATGGTTATGTTCAATTACAATATCTGGTCTAAACTTCTTTCGGTCTAAAGCACCAAAAATCTGCCACATCCATTGATCGCTCCAATTAATCAAAAACTCTTCTCTTGTAAAATATCCTACCAGTTCATAATACTTTCTATGTATGAAAGCGTTAGTACATAGATCGCCGGGTCGTCTAGCATCATTACAATATAGTAGTTTGATGTTATCTTTTGGACAATTTGGTTCGGTAAATTCTTTAATAACTTCTTCATCCCAATTCTTAGATCTAAAGATCATATCATTGCCAATATACCCAAATATTTCTTCAGTACTTTGTGCCGCTAACAAATTCCATATTCGATTAATACCAATAAACTTTCCTTCGTTATGAATGGGTATAATTTTAACAAATGGAATTGCAGCTGCTATTTTTAATTGTGTTTCCCTGGTGGGATCATCATCATCAATTCCCATATATAATGTTACGTTATTAATATCCTTAACACTTGTTATAATAGAGGATATAAGGGTTAAGTTAAGATTTAACCGTTCTCTTGCTGGCATAAGTAATCCAATTTTAGGCATTATAGTCCCTCCGTAAAATATCGTTCCATAAATTCCTTTTCTGTTAATAGCTCACCATATTTAAACTTTCCTGGTGCTTTAAGGAGTTTTATATATCCACCGGCTTGTTCTGCACCGATAACTCGATACGGACTATATGACCAATCTCTATGCCATTGTCCTTCATCTGGGTCATACGGTCTAATTAAAATGCCTTTTGTATTAGAACCAAAGAGAGAAATCATAACATTTTTATCAATTTCTTTTCTTATTTCTTCAGCCATATTATCAATAAGAACTTGCTGAATATTCATAAAGCCTCCACAAAGTACTTTTCAATAAATTGTTCCTTAGTCATGATCTTATTAGGATGCTTCCCTTTTCGATCCTTGATTATTTTAA
>Ga0172375_10005908_pt1 | contig 17417 bp, 11 predicted proteins | sample LakKiv1m_FD_114537 | JGI IMG/M metagenome (GOLD analysis project Ga0172375, IMG submission 114537) | Freshwater microbial communities from Kabuno Bay, South-Kivu, Congo - kab_092012_11.1m | ecosystem: Environmental > Aquatic > Freshwater > Lake | place: Democratic Republic of the Congo...
GGGCACTTCTATAAATCCAAATTTCGTCGCAATACTGCGTTACTCACAAAAAATTACTTCTTACATATCTCGTATATGCTGCGTCGCAATTTTTCGTTCGCGCCTTGTCTTGCTTAGAACTTTGCATTTATAGAAGCGCCCTTATGGTTGTGAGACTGACTGCGCCTTGGACTGCCCCAATCTCTCCACCTTGGGATCGGCCCAACTGCCGCTGACATTGTAGTCAAACGCCACCAGCTTATCGAGAGGATCGCGCAATATTTTATTGGCCAATAACACGCCGACACCGACGGTCGGTCCGGCCGCGAAAGAAAGCAGGGAGACGTTATCGCCAATGGTCGGCAACACGCGCACTTTGAGGTTCTGCGTCTCGCGCTCCAGATCGACCTGCCCGCTCAGCGTGATCTTGGCGGCGGCTCCCGTCATCTTGAAATTGTTGGTCTTGAGCAATCCACGCTCAATGGTCGCTTCTCCGGTGATGCTATCGAACTCGAATCCCGGACTGATGACATCGTTGAAATCCAGCGAGATACGCTTGGGCAGGGATTGCAGACTCAATACCCCCAGCAGTTTGGCCGCCCCCGGATTGACCTGCAAGAAACGCCCCTTACCCGTCTGCACTCTGAGCTTGCCGTCCAGATTGGCATAGCTGAAATCGGCCGGCGAACCGCTCCAGGCAAGATCGGATTCCAATATCCCGCGCCCTTCCTTGAAGGCTTCCGAGTAACCGTAGCGCGACATGATCTTGCCGGCATTGGTTATGTCCAGTTTCGTGCTGAGTTGCGTTGTATCTGCCGTAGCAGACCATCGTCCTGTCGCACTGAACACCCCGTCGGGATTGGTGAGACGCAGGCTAGACATCACCACATCACGCTCATCCCCCGCCAACAACATCTCCAAGCGTCCCAACTGGCGGCCCTTCCAAGTGAGCTTGTCAATCACCACATCGATCTCCGGCAAAGTACCCGAAGTGCGTGTTTCCATCCCGCCAGTTTTAGGTGTTTCCGAGAAAGCGTCCTCACTGCCGCCCTCGCCCAACATCGCGCTCTTGAGGCGCACAAGCAATCGGCCCTGCTCCTGTGGTTGCCAGATGAGATCACCGTTCAATTCTCTCGATGCCAAGCGCGTACTGATCAGGCCGTTGCGACCACTGCCGCGAATGTGCAATTGATGGATGGTGTTGCCGAAACCTTGTACTTTGTCCACCGTCAGGTCGATATTGGCGATATTCGGCCGCACACCTTCGCCGCCGGGAAAGTCAGACCATCCACTCCATCCCGCCAAGGCGAACTCGGGGATGTCACCCGCAATCAATATGCCGTCTGCGCGCGCAAGCTTGCGTGGCGCGCCGAACAACACACTTCCACGTTTGATGTCCCACCTGCCCTTCACCACGGAAGTACGCATCAACTCAGCATTGATGACGTTCGCATAACGTAACTTGATGGCATCGTTGCTGGCATCGATGTCGCGCTGTTCAAAACGAAGAAGTTTTTTGTCGGATGCCTTTTTATTGAGTGGGCGAGGCAATTCGGAGGTCAATCCCAGCAAATCGGAAGTGACGACCACATCTGCCAGTCTGTTCTTCACTTTGATTTCAGCGCCCCATTCCGTCGCGCCATGCAAGTGCCGCAACAAAGGGTAGCGATAGCTTTTGGCCAGGGTGTCGGCATCGAGTTTGCCCGATGCTTGCGTGAACAAGAGGCCTCCCTCACTCTTCACCGAGATGCGCGCAGGCCCTCCCAAAATCTGCGCCTGCAGATTGTTGGCTTGAAGCACGCTATTGGTAAATGAAAGTTCGCCTGATGCATTCCTGAGTAAAGGCACGCTCGCTCCCAGATCAACCTCGTTATTGTTGAAGCGAAAACTACCCAGCACTTTGGCTGGCTCCACACCGTCCATCGGAATATCAAGGTGCAGTTTGAGGACACCCTCCCCCACCGCGCGGAAGCCATCCGTATAACCATCCAGATAGCCACTCACCGGACTCTTGCGGATGTAATCGAGGCAACGTTGTGTTGTATCCGCCGCTTCTCCGTCCACCTCCATGACCAATGCGTCCGCCAAGGCATCAGGCAAAACAACTTTGACGTTTTGCAATGCCGCGCCGGCCGTCATTGCTTTGGCAGCATGCACCTCAAGTCGCCGCCCCTGAATCAACAGATTGGCCTGAGCATGTTCAATGCGGGGCCAGCCCGGATCGAACTCGATGGCGACATCTTTGGCTTTGGCTTCGATCTTGAATAGTCCGTTTTGACTATCTGCGAAAGGAAAGTCGCGCAGGTCTCCACGCACCCGCATCACAAAGGAGTCGGCATCGCCACTCTGAAGACCTGTTTGCAAGAAACGATAGGTGGCATCATCAAAAGCATGCATGGGGATATAACGGGCCGCATGTTTTACCGAGGCATGTTTCAAATTGATGACAAGATCGGCAATGCCCGGGCCGCCGTCGATCTGATATCCGCCCGTGATTGCCCCCTCCAAATCTTCATTTCGCAAATGGGTGTCGTTCAATTTCAACTCCCATCCCCGCCCGTTACGCTGCCAATCCAAACGTGCCTCCGCCTGAATCAGCGCCAGCGGCTCAGCCATAAAGTCGGGTGCCTGCACCTTGAGATTTTGGCTCTTGATTCTCAAGGTTCCCGCTCTATCGCTCCCCGCTATCTCACCGGTCAAGCCAGAGAAGCCGGGTTGTTTCCCCACCTGATTGATCGCCACGTTCTCGAAGCTTGCTTGCACGCGGTACTGCGACAATCTTTCGATATCCCCTTGCCAACTCGCCTTCAGATCGTTGATCTTGCCTTGGGGGGATAGTGCAATCAGTCGCTGCTTCAATTCATCTTCCAATGGGAAGTAGGCAAGCAAGGTATTGATATCCGACAAATCGAGCGCATTCGCATTCACCTCTCCAGAAGCGGAGCGGTATCCTTGTTTGGGCAAGTATTGAATCGTGATGTCGGTGGGTTTGAGAACGAAGCCGTCTTTCAATCGGAGTGCCAACCCTTTGGTTGCCACATCGATTCCTGCGCCAGCCTGCGCCCACGCCACCCTGCCGCTGAGACGCGGCATCTCCAGTCGCGGCAGTGCTTCTGCGAGCTTGACGTTCACATCATGCAGATCGAGATCAAGCTCAATTCGATTGATTCCGGCGCGCGACAAGCCCAACCAGCCCCGCGCATTACCCGCGCCACTCCGCACCGATTGCGGCAAGGCAAACCATTGCCCCCAGTCCGCCACATCCACATTCTCAAGTTGGGCAAAAAGTTCGCCTTGCCAATCATTCAGTCTGGTAAAGCTATCGCCATAAAGGTCGCCGCGCAGGTCGATATCGGAGGTTTGTGTCGTGGCGACTTTCGTTTTCAGCGCGAAACGATGGCGCTCAGCCCGATTGAAAATACGCAGCTCGACATCCTTGAACTCTAAAGGAGGCTGCGCACGCATATCATCCTGCCAAACGACATGCCCACCGTGAACAGTGATATTGGAGTGGCGCAACCACCAATCCGAGGTGCTTGCATCCGAATTGACACCGGATTGCGCATCAGACGTTATGCCTGCAATGAATATCTTGCCCTGAGCATCTCTACGCACCAACAGGTCTGGATTGGCCAGCTCCAGACTATGAAAACGCACTTCTCCCACGATGAGCGTGCTCCATGCCACGGTGTTGCGCAATCGAGGCAGCTCCACTGCCACTTGCCCGCGCGCGTCCAACACTCTCACATCGGACAACAATAATCGTGGACGCAGTCCGTTCCAATCCGCCTCGATTCGCCCGATCTCGACCGTACGCCCAAGAGCACGACTAGAGGCAGCAACGATCTCATCGTGATAACGCTCGATGTCGGGCAAAACAAGGTAACGCAGGATCAACAATGCGCTAGCAGCGGCCACCGCCAAGAGCAGTAACACCCAACGGGTAAATCGCCCCGCATGCTTTGCGCCACGTGCAGTATGGCGAAGTACAGGTTTTAGCATCTGGGCAACAGCGAGTTGGATCGCAGACAAAAAGGCAGGCAGCGCATAGAAAAACTATAATGAGGAACGTGAATCGAATGGTCGCATTTTAACTTAAACACCTGTCCCGATATGGCTCATCAAACACCCACACCAGACTTCGACACCCTGCTTGCACATGCTCGCAGTTGCAGTCATTACTTGGCTCGGGCGCTGGATTCAGATCCCTCATTGCAAACCTGGCTGCATGAGCATTATCAAACACCATGTGATGCCGCATTCATGCAAAACTGTTTGGATACCTTTCCAGCCGAGACAGAAACCCTGCTCTCAACAGCACTACGTGGCTTGCGCAAGCGCGTGATGTTGCACCTCATCACGCGCGACCTGGGCGGCTTGTGCAACCTCGCCGAAGTAATGCACGCAATGACCGCACTAGCAGAACTCACGGTGCGCCACGCCCAGTCTTTTACCATGCAGAGTCTGATCACCCAATTCGGCCAGCCTATCGGGGCAGACAGTGGCATCCCGCAAGAATTGCTAGTCATCGGCATGGGCAAGCTAGGCGGCGGCGAACTGAATGTCTCCTCCGACATCGACCTGATCTTCACCTATCCCGAAGATGGCGAGACGAACGGTACGCGCAGCCTTTCCAACCACGAGTTTTTCAGCCGTCTGGGGCGCAGACTGATCGCACTCATCAATGACCTGACAGCGGATGGCTTCGTGTTCCGCGTGGATATGCGCCTGCGCCCTTACGGCGACAGTGGACCGCTAGTGATGAGTTTCGCCGCACTGGAAGAATATCTGGTGGCACAAGGTCGCGAATGGGAGCGTTATGCCTGGATCAAAGCACGCGTGATCTCGCCGCAGGACAGTCCACGCATCGCCGAACTGGAGAAGCTGTCGCAACCCTTCGTATTCCGTAAATATCTCGATTTCGGCGCTTTTGATTCGATGCGCAAACTGCACGCGCAGATCCGTGCCGAAGTGGCGCGCAAGGACAAGCATAACAACATCAAACTCGGTCGCGGCGGCATCCGTGAGATCGAGTTCATCGCCCAGGTGTTCCAATTGATCCGGGGCGGACGCGATGCGAAGCTACGTATCCGCCCGACACAAAAAGTCCTTTATCAGATCGGGCTGGATGGCGAGCTCGATGCAACCGTGACGACGCGCTTGAATGAGTGTTATCGCTACCTGCGCAACCTGGAACACCGCCTGCAATATCTGAACGATGAGCAGACACAGACGCTGCCTGAAGATGAAGCCTCCCAGACGATCATCGCCAAGTCGATGGGCTATACCAGTTTTGCCGAACTTTTGAATGAACTCGATCCAATACGCGATTTCATCAGCACGCAATTCGAAGCGGTGTTCGGGGAAAAACAAGATAACAGCGAAACGCAGGGGTGGCACGAAGGCAGCAATCACGACGAACTGAACAGCCTGTTGCTGGGACTGGGTTATAACGACACGCATTCCCTCGCGGATATCTTGTATCAATTCCGCACCGGCAACCGTTACCGTCAGTTGCCCGACTTCAGCCGCCAACGGCTGGATGCACTCGTCCCCCGATTCTTGACCCTGTGTGCCGCCGAGGAGAATCGCGACGATACCTTGCGCCGCGCACTCACCCTGCTCGAAGCGATCGCCAGACGTGCCTCCTATCTTGCCTTCCTGGCTGAGTACCCCCAAGCCTTACCCCGTTTGGTACGTATGCTTTCCGCCAGTGCATGGGCCGGGGATTTCCTGACGCAGCACCCTATCCTGCTGGACGAACTGCTGGATACGCGCGAACTTTACGATGCCCCCGATTGGGCCAGCTTGGATCAACAGCTGTCCACGCGCCTGGCCGACCATGCGGGTGATACAGAACGTGAAATGGATGTATTGCGCCAATTCCAACAAGCTCAAACATTCCACTTGCTGGCAATGGATCTGCAAGGTGTCTTACCGCTGGAGAAATTGAGCGACCATTTGAGCGATCTGGCGGACATGATTCTGCGCCACACACTGCAACTTTGCTGGCGCGACTCGCGCAAGAAGCATCAAGAACATCCCCAGTTCGCCATCATCGCTTACGGCAAACTGGGCGGAAAAGAGCTGGGCTATGCCTCTGATCTCGACCTCGTTTTCATCTATGACGATCCGCACCCCGATGCGGGCCAGGTCTATGGTCGCTTGGCCCAACGCATCAACACCCTTCTCTCCAGCCATACTGTGGCGGGAAGGCTATATGAAGTGGACCTGCGTCTGCGCCCCAATGGAGAGAGTGGGTTATTGGCCAGCTCCATCGAAGCCTTTGAGGAATATCAGCGTAAACATGCTTGGGTGTGGGAACATCAAGCGCTTACGCGCGCACGTTTCTGCGCTGGCGATGCCTCGGTTGGCGCACGTTTCGAACGCATCCGCACCGAGATATTGTGTCTGCCACGCGAGCTGAATACGCTCAAGAAAGCCATACTCGATATGCGCCAAAAGATGCACGATGGGCATCACAATAATTCCGATCTTTTTGACATCAAACATGACCGTGGCGGCATGGTGGACATTGAATTCATCGTGCAGTTCTTAATTCTTGCTTACGCCTCAAAATACCAAGAACTGACTTCAAACCTAGGCAATTTGGCGCTATTGAAGATGGCCGCCGAACTGGGGCTGATCAAGAAAGAACTGAGTCAAGGTGCGCGCGATCTCTATCGCGAACTTCGACTGACGCAACACCAGATGCGTTTGAACAACCAAATCGCCTGTCGCATTGAACGCGACAGGCTGGATACCTCGTCGGTATCCAGCCTGTGGAAGGCGCTGCTGGAATAGAAAATCTGGCTTACGGAGCGCTATTGGTCTGCGGGTGCAACTGATAAACCTTGTTCTTGCCTGAGTTGCTCAACACATCCGCCAATCCAAGCAGGCGATAGGAAGTCATCTCGCCCTTACCTTTGACGTTAAGCACGGCGGGCGGCTCGAACACATAATCATGACGCAAACGATTGTAGGTAAGTTTGTCGGTGAGAATGTGTCCGCTCGTCGCATCATCGGTCAGACGGCTCGCAATATTCACCGTATCGCCCCAAAGATCATAGATGAAGCGCTTGGTGCCGATGACCCCTGCCACCACGGGACCAGTCGCGATCCCCACATGAACTCCTAGATTACGCTTGGCGGAAAGTGGGTGATGATTGACGAACTCAATCATCTCCAGCGCCATGTTGGCCACATCCGCCGCGTAATCGGGGCGATCACGCGAAATGCCGCCCACGACCATGTAGGCATCTCCGATAGTCTTGATCTTCTCCAACTTGTATTTCTCAGACAATTCGTCGAATCCCGAAAAAATGGTGTTCAGCAAACCAACCATCTGCTCGGGCGACATCTGCTCGGTGAGTTGCGTGAAATTGACGAGATCGGCAAACATTACGGTCACGTCGGCGTAACCGTCCGCGATCAGCCCTTCGTTGCTCTTCAGGCGTTGTGCAATATTGGAGGGCAATACATTGAACAGGACTCGCTCCGATTTCTTCTGCTCCTCGGCCAACAAGGAGTGCTGTTCATCCAGCTGCTTTTTGATCTTCTCGGTTTCCACCACAAAATGGCGCACCAGAAAATACAGAATGGACGACATCGCAGCGAAATTAAGCGCAAAGAACAGTCCAATGGTGTCCATCGGAATGCCGGCACTGCCGCCAGTGCCCAACATGTAATCGAAGAAGCCAGACACCAAGGTCAACACCATGTAGGCGAAGAACCATGGGAGCGATTCACGCCAACTCGACACCACCAACGCGCCTATCGGTGCCAACAGCGCCCACAAGGTAACGCCACTGGAAGTCACTGAACTGCCCATACTCCATTGCATGATGAAGGGGGCGAACAGGAACAGGGAAAGCTGGATGAAACGGAAGGCGACGAAGTTGCGTGTTTTCACGTAGTAGATGAGTGAGGACACCGAGACCAACTGATAGATCAAGGGCACATCGCTGGAGAAGTTCACACCCATCGCCCAGTAAATGGCCAACCACAGCATGACAGCCAGTGTCATGAACGCGGATGCAAAGATGAGTAAGCTGCGACGCAACTTTTCTTCTTGCGACTCCATGATCTCCGGCTTGATCTCTTTCGAGCTAATGTGTTGCACGCTGGGGCCCCAAGTTATCCTGAATCTCTGTCGCGATAATTACATGAACTGCCGATAAATGAAATAGCGCAAACTGATTAGTTGACAAACGCAGGCCAGTCATTTCCAGTTGCTGGCGCTTCATAAACGACGCGGAAACGGCTAGAATCCTCCCCCTCGCAATCACTAACGACGTAAGGAAATCCCATGTCCATGTCCGACCGCGACGGCTTCATCTGGCACGATGGCAAGCTCGTCCCCTGGCGCGAAGCCACCACCCATGTTCTTACCCACACTTTGCATTACGGCATGGGCGTATTCGAAGGGGTACGCGCCTACGAGACAACGCAGGGCACGGCAATTTTCCGCTTGAAAGAGCACACCGACCGCTTGTTCAATTCGGCCTACATCTTCAAGATGAACATGCCGTTCGACAAGGAAACCTTGATGGAGGCGCAAAAAGAAGTGGTGCGCGCCAACAAGCTGAAATCCTGCTACATCCGCCCTATTGTGTTCTACGGTTCAGAAGCGATGGGGATATCCGCCACCAAGATCAGCACCCATGTTGCCATCGCTGCTTGGCCGTGGGGGGCATACCTCGGCGAAGAAGGGATGGCGAAAGGGATTCGCATCAAGACTTCCAGCTTCACCCGCCATCATGTCAACATCAATATGTGCCGCTCCAAATCGGTAGGCACCTACACCAACTCCATTCTGGCGCACCAAGAAGTCGCGCAGGACGGCTACGATGAGGCGCTGTTGCTGGATGTGGACGGTTATGTCGCGGAAGGCGCGGGTGAAAATATCTTTATCGTGAAGAAAGGCAAACTGTACACGCCCGACCTCACTTCCTGCCTCGAAGGTATCACGCGTGATTCCATCATCACCTTGGCGAAAGACATGGGGCTGGAGCTGATCGAGAAACGCATCACGCGCGATGAGGTGTATTGCGCCGAAGAAGCCTTCTTCACTGGCACCGCCGCTGAAGTAACGCCGATCCGCGAGTTGGACACGCGTACTATCGGCATCGGCAGTCGCGGCCCGATCACCACCAAACTACAGGCCGCTTTCTTCGACATCGTCAGCGGCAAGAATCCGAAATACGCAGCTTGGCTGGCTCACGTTTAACCAATTGAACTGGGGGGATAGGACATGGCAAATGACAACATCACACAACGTTATGTAGAAGTAACGGCAGAAGCTTTGCCCTTGTTCTGCCCCACACCGGCGGTGAGCCTGTGGAGCGCTCACCCGCGCGTCGCCATTCCTGTCGCCAAACTGGGTGAGGCAATCTGCCCTTACTGTGGCACGCACTACAAGTTCAAAGGCGAACGTCCCCACGGTCATCACTGATCCGCGCTATTCCCTCGCACCACCCCGTGAAGAAGATCCTCATCATCGCCCCCAGCTGGGTTGGCGATTGCGTATTGATGCAACCCATGCTGCATCGTCTCATTGAGCGCCATCCGGGCGTTCGCCTGGATGTGCTCGCTCCCCCTTGGACCGAAAAGTTGCTACGCCAGATGCCCGAAGTGAACGAGGTGCTACTCAACCCATTCGCGCATGGTGCGTTTCGCTTTTCGGAGCGGCGCGAGTTAGGCAAACAGTTACAGGCGACGCGCTACGACCAAGCCATCGTATTGCCGAACTCGTGGAAATCGGCACTCATCCCCTATTTTGCCAACATCCCACTCCGTACCGGCTTCGTCGGAGAGATGCGTTTCGGACTGCTAAACGATGTGCGAAAACTGAATAAATCAGCATTGCCGCTGATGGTTGAACGCTTCTTGCAACTGGCGGAAGTAAAAGGGAAAGAGATCACCCGCCCCATAGCGCATCCTCGCCTGCGGGTGAGTGAAGAACAGAAAAGACGGGTGCTTGAGCGATTCAATCTGAGTAGCGACCGCCCCATCGTTGCCTTCTGCCCAGGCGCAGAGTTCGGCCCTTCCAAACGCTGGCCGGTACAGTATTACGCCGAGCTGGCGCAAAGCCTGTTCGATGAAGGCTATGCAATTTGGTTGATCGGCTCACCGAAAGACAAGGAAGTTGCCGACAAGATCGTGGCGCTGGGTAACTCGCACGCGGTCAATCTATGTGGCAAGACTGACCTGAGCGATGCACTGGCACTTATCGCCAATGCCAGCTTGGTCATCAGCAACGATTCTGGATTGATGCACATTTCTGCCGCATTGGACAGACCGATGTTGGCGATTTTCGGCTCCAGTAGTCCGCGCTTCACGCCTCCCTTGTCCGCAAAAGCCGAGGTATTGCGCCTCGATTTGCCGTGCAGTCCTTGCTTCAAACGCGAATGCCCGCTGGGACATTTCAACTGCATGATGCAACTCGCGCCACAAGCAGTAGCCAAGCACATCCCGATACGCCCCGTTTGAACGAGCGCAGAGTTATATCTGCCACTCCATTGACGCTTGATCGTTATTGTCGCCGCCGTAGATGACATAGCAATTCTTGCCAGTCTGTTTGGCCTGATACATCGCCTCATCCGCATGAATCAACAAGCGTTCGACCCCTGTCGCATCTGCAGGGTAAAGACTCACACCAATACTGGCTGTGACGCTGACGCTGAACTCACCCAATTCACACGGCTGCGAAACAACTTTGATGATCTTGCGCAGTACGCGCTTCAACCCCTCGCCGTTCGCCGCCCCACGTAACAGGATGGTGAACTCGTCTCCCCCTAAACGCGCCACCGTGTCGCCCTCACGCACACAAGCGCACAAGCGCGCAGCGACGATCTGCAACAACTTGTCGCCCGCCGCGTGTCCACGCGTATCGTTCACCGCCTTAAAACCATCGAGGTCAACAAACAACACGGCAAATTGTGTCTTGCCGCGTTTGGCATGGGTAATCTCTTGCTGGACTCGATCTTGGAACAACATTCGATTCGGCAATTCAGTTAGCGCATCGTGATAAGCCAAGTAGTGGATTTCTTCCTCTAGTTTGCGTTTTTCAGAGATATCTTGTTGCACCACCAGAAAATGACTGACCCTGCCATTACCATCACTCAATGGAGAAACACTCTGTGCTACGGTGTAAAAATCCCCTGACCGGCTTTTGTTAACGACATCCCCGCGCCACGCTCTACCGGCCAGCAAGTCTTGCCACATGGATTCCCAGAACGCCGCATCATGGGCGCCAGAATTAAATACCCTGGGCGTGTGATTAAGGAGCTCGATGGGTGAATAGCCGCTGATTCGCGAAAGTGCTTCGTTTAACCAAACAATGTGTCCCTCCCGATCGGTGATGAACATGGCGTTGGTAGCGTTGCTCATTGCCACTTCCATTAAGCGTAGCTCTTGCTGTTCTTGCGCGCCCAGCATGGCGACGGTCACCCGTGCGGCAAAGGCGGATAGGCGACTGACCGTGAGCTTGTCAAACGCATCATCATGTTGTGCATACAACATCAGCGCACCGATCACTTCGCCCTTGATCCCCAAAGGCATCGCCAGCACGCTACGCATTCCAAATTTGTGCGCTTGTTCCCGCCAAGGTTTGAACTGCGGCGCGTCCACACTCAGCACGATAGGCCGATTTTCCCGTATCGCCATCCCCGTGGTACCCGCACCTTGTGGACTATTATCCCAACGTACCACCACGTCATCCAGATACGCCGTTTCACCTGCCGCCGCGACAATGTCGATTGCGCCAGAATCCTGCTTCATGCCGATCCACACCAACTTGAAGGCGAACAACTCCACCATGCGCTGAGTGACGCGCTTCACGACATTGGTCAGGTCGTATTTGTTCAGAATGTATTGGTCGATCTCTTGCAGCAGATGGTCAGTCACCACCTGTTCTCGCAGGTTGTAACGCAAGGCAGCCGCGACCAACTCGCGCTCAACCGTGGGGACTAGCCGCCCCTCATCCCGCAGGTTGACGCTATCGTGCGCACCTTTTTTATAAGCCTCGACTAGACTGATCTGTACGTTGTCTGTCATCAGCAGAATGCAGGGAATATCCAACTCGTGCCGACGCAATGACGCAACCGCCTGCTCCAATGGGAATTCGTGCTTGACTGGGGTGACGAACAACACATCCCACTTTTGCTGCGGGAGCGCCGCTTCCAGCGCGTCTGGTGTGTTCACCTGAAGGAACTGAGCGCCATATCCCGCCCGTTCCAACATCTGGACGACCCACGCCATATCATCCTCAGGTGTGGCAATAAACAGGATACGCAGCCGGATCATGATGTAACTGATTGTTTGAGGGATGCACCGATGCCTTTTTCGCTTAACCAGCCTAATTCCATCAAGTCATGCAACAGTTGACTGAATTCAGGAAAATTCTCAGGCTTTTTGACGAAACTATTGGCACCGATCTGGTAAGCGAGGACGACATCAGAAGGTTCGCTGATTGCGGAATACACCACGATGGGAACATTCTGTAGGCGACTATCCATACGCAAAGTGCGAATCACCGCTAGACCGATGAGCTTGGGAAGCTTGAGATCAATGAGGATCATGCGGGGAATAGGATGACCGAGTGCGGTTTCCGTGGACAACCAATCCAAGGCCGCAACACTGTCTGGAACCACAGCCAAATGCAGATTACCTGGGCAACTCGCCACCGCCTGCTGCACCAGCAAGATGGCAGGTTCTTCATCCTCGACCAATAAAATCGTATCGCCAGACTGCTTAAACATGGCTTCATTCCCTTAGCAACGGCGTTTTAGAAGCTCTCCCCTGAGAATCTGGAATGCGGTTCGTGCCACATTACTCTAATTATTTCTATTCTAAAAACGAAATATGCGGACAACTTTAGGGCTTCTCCCTCACAGCTCCGCCTTCACCCAATCCGTCACACCGCTCAACGCCTTGTCCAGATGCTCCGGTTGCATACCAGCCAGCATGCACCATGAAGGGTAGCGGTCGCGACACGTTACTGGCGTAGCCAGCCGTTTGCGGGAGCGACCGCAAAGCCCTGACTCACCAAACTACAACTTCGCCTTCACCCAATCCGTCACACCGCTCAACGCCTTGTCCAGATGCTCCGGTTGCGTGCCGCCAGCTTGCGCCATTTCAGGGCGCCCCCCGCCTTTGCCCCCCACTTGCAACGCAACGAAATTCACCAAATCTCCCGCTTTGACTTTCGCTGTCGTATCCGCCGTGACCCCTGCAATGAGGTTCACTTTGCCATCGCTCACCGATGCCAGCACAATAGCCGCGCTGTGCAGTTTGTCTTTCAGCTTATCCAGTGTCTCGCGCAACATGGGCACATCGGCACCTTCCATCTTCACGGCCAATACTTTCACGCCGTTGATGTCTTGCGCCTGAGTCACCAATTCATCGCCTTGTGCAGAGGCCAGCTTGGATTTCAATGCAGCCAGTTCTTTCTCCAAGGTCTTCACGTTGTCCAACACCTGAGCGACACGAGAAACGACCTCTTGCGGTTTGGCTTTGACCGCTTCTGCCACTTGTTGCAATTGATCCGCTTGCCGATTGACCAAAGCCAAAGCGGCCTCTCCCGTCACCGCCTCGACACGACGCACACCTGCGGCCACACCTGTTTCCGCCACAATCTTGAACAGCCCGATGTCGCCCGTGCGTTTGGCATGGGTGCCGCCGCACAATTCAATGGAAGAGCCGATGTTCAACACGCGCACCACGTCGCCATATTTCTCACCGAACAGCATCATGGCACCCGTCTTTTGCGCCTCGTCGATTGGCATCACGCGCGACTGACACGCGGTATTCTCCAAAATCTCCGCATTAACGATGTCCTCGACACGGCGAATCTCCGTATCCGTCATCGGTTGGGTGTGCACGAAGTCGAAACGGGTCTTGTCGGCATCCACTTGCGAACCCTTTTGCTGCACGTGCGTACCCAACACTTCACGCAGCGCCTTGTGCATCAAATGTGTGGCGCTGTGATTGCGTACCGTAGCCTGACGTGCCGCCTCATCTACTTTGGCTGACACACCGTGCCCCAGCATTAACTTGCCCGTTTTCACCGTGCCGTGATGACCAAACACCGTGGCCTGAATTTTTTGCGTGTCTTCCACGGCAAAAATGCCGTTCACGCTACGTAGCTCACCACTGTCTCCGACTTGACCGCCCGATTCAGCGTAAAACGGCGTGTCGTCCAACACCACCACGCCGACATCGCCCTCGACGAGCTCGTTCACCGCTACGCCATCCTTGTACAACGCGAGGATGTTGCCTTTGTGTTCTAGGGTGTCGTAACCGTGAAAGGTCGTCGCTGCGCCGGCGTATTCAAGGTTCGCCGCCATCTTGAACTTACCTGCCGAGCGAGCCATCTGCTTCTGATTCGCCATCGCAGCATTGAACACGGCCTCGTCCACTTTCACACCGCGCTCGCGACAGATGTCCGCAGTGAGATCGAGCGGGAAGCCGTAGGTGTCGTGCAATTTGAAAGCGGTATCGCCATTGAACACCTTGTTACCTGCCTTATCCATCTCGGCCAAATCAGCTTCCAAGATGGCCATACCGTTGGCGATGGTAGCGAAGAAGCGTTCTTCTTCCTGCTTGAGGATGTCCATCACCCGTGCTTGCCCGGCCACCAACTCCGGATAAGCTGCCCCCATCTGTTCGACCAAGTCGGGCACGATCTTATGGAAGAACGCTGCACGCGCACCTAGTTTGTAACCGTGACGAATGGCACGGCGAATGATGCGGCGCAGCACATAACCACGCCCCTCGTTGCCCGGGATGACACCGTCCGCGATGAGGAAGGAACAGGCACGGATATGATCGGCCAGCACTTTGAGCGATGGAGAATCCATGTCAGCGCAATGTGTCTCCCGCGCGGCGGCTTTGATGAGCGCTTGGAACAAGTCGATCTCGTAGTTGGCATGCACGTGCTGCAGCACGGCGGAGATGCGCTCCAGCCCCATGCCTGTATCTACCGAAGGCTTGGGCAACGGATGCATCACGCCCGCTTCGTCGCGGTTGAACTGCATGAATACGTTGTTCCATATCTCGATGTAGCGGTCGCCGTCTTCCTCTGGCGTGCCTGGCAGACCACCGGGAATGTGCGCGCCGTGGTCGTAGAATATCTCGGTGCAGGGCCCACACGGCCCCGTGTCGCCCATCATCCAGAAGTTGTCGGAAGCATAACGCGCGCCCTTGTTGTCGCCGATGCGGATCACGCGATCCGCTGTCAGCCCAATCTCTTTGGTCCAGATGTCATAGGCTTCGTCGTCCTCGGCATACACGGTGACGTAGAGCTTGTCTTTGGGCAGCTTGAATACTTCGGTCAGTAATTCCCAAGCGTAGCTGATGGCATCGCGTTTGAAATAATCACCGAAGCTGAAGTTGCCCAGCATCTCGAAGAAGGTGTGGTGACGTGCGGTGTAACCGACGTTCTCCAAGTCGTTGTGTTTGCCGCCCGCGCGCACGCATTTCTGAGAGGTAGTGGCACGCGTGTAAGGACGTTTGTCGAAACCCAGGAACACATCTTTGAACTGATTCATGCCCGCATTGGTGAAGAGCAGGGTCGGGTCCTCATGCGGCACCAGCGAACTGGAGGCGACCACGGTGTGGCCTTTGGAGGCCAAAAAATCTAAGAATTTCTGGCGGATTTCACTGCTTTTCATTGCTGCACCCTGAATGTCGATTGCACCGTTAAACAAGGCACGCATCATACCATTGGGAGGGGTGGTTCGGCGTGGCTGTCGGCTAATCCAGCTCCGTTGCGGAGGGGAGTTTCAACACCTTCAGGATCACTTCGATAGAGAAACCGCGCGACTGCAAGAAGCGCATCTGCTTGGCTTTTTCCTTGGCGTCTTGCGGGACGACACCGAACCGCCGTTGCCACACTGCACGTGCCGAATCGAGCTCGGACTCTTTCAGGGCGGGCAAGGCGGCATCGATCAATTCCTCCGAGATACCGCGTTGCCGTAATTCATGTGTGATGCGTTGAGTACCGAAACGACTGCGTTTGGCATCGACCCACTGCGAAGCTGCTCTCGCATCGGAGAGCCAGCCACGCGCAGCCAAGTCATCCAACAACGCTTCCAGATCGACTGCTTCCGATAGTTCCAAGCCTTCCTCAATCTGCGCATGAGGCAACAACTTCGCTCGCAATTCGGCGCGACTGTGTTCGCGGCGCGCCAAGCATTGCAAGGCGCGCGCGCGCAGGCTGAGCTCAGGCTTTTTCCTCATTGGCCTTAGCGTCTGCTTTGCTGGCTTTTCCACTGGCTTTAGGCTTTTCTTGATCGCCGCCTTCCAACAAGGTCACGCCCAATGCGGCACGCACTTTGTTCTCGATCTCGAATGCGACTTCGGGATGTTCACGCAGATATTCGCGCGCGTTGTCTTTACCTTGGCCGATCTTGTCGCCTTTGTAGGCGTACCACGCGCCTGATTTTTCAATCAGCTTATGCTGCACCCCCAGTTCGATAATCTCGCCTTCACGCGAGATACCTTCGCCATAGAGGATGTCAAACAAAGCTTCGCGGAATGGGGGCGCGACTTTGTTCTTGACGATCTTGACCCGTGTCTCGTTGCCGATGACCTCATCGCCTTTCTTGATGGCACCGATGCGACGGATATCCAAACGCACGGAAGCATAGAACTTGAGCGCATTACCGCCCGTCGTGGTCTCTGGGTTACCGAACATCACCCCGATCTTCATGCGAATCTGGTTGATGAAGATGACCATGGTATTGGAGCGATTGATGTTGGCAGTCAGTTTGCGCAAGGCCTGCGACATCAAACGGGCATGCAAGCCCATCTGCGAATCGCCCATCTCGCCTTCGATCTCTGCCTTGGGAGTCAACGCGGCAACGGAGTCCACCACCACGATGTCCACTGAGCCTGAGCGCACCAGCATGTCCACGATCTCCAACGCTTGTTCGCCATTGTCGGGTTGTGAGATCAACAGGTCGTCCACTTTCACGCCTAGCTTCTGCGCGTACTGCGGGTCAAGCGCGTGCTCTGCGTCGATAAACGCTGCGGTGCCGCCCAATTTTTGCATTTCGGCAATGACTTGCAATGTCAGTGTTGTTTTACCGGAAGACTCCGGGCCATAAATTTCGATCACGCGTCCGCGCGGCAAACCGCCCACGCCCAAGGCGATGTCCAATCCCAATGAGCCTGTCGAAACTACGTCCACGTCTTTGATCGCCTCGCCCTCGGCCAAGCGCATGATGGAACCCTTGCCGAATTGCTTCTCGATCTGGCTCAGTGCCGCTGCCAGTGCCTTGCTTTTGTTGTCATCCATTTTTGTCTCCTTGAAAATCGATGGGCGGATTGTGGCACACCCTTTTTGAGTTGTACAGAACGTTCGTTCTTTTTTGTTTACGCCGTTTGGGAGAGGTTTTTCAGGCTATCCAGCACACCCTGCAGGGCGATCTCGA
>Ga0172375_10005909_pt1 | contig 17416 bp, 17 predicted proteins | sample LakKiv1m_FD_114537 | JGI IMG/M metagenome (GOLD analysis project Ga0172375, IMG submission 114537) | Freshwater microbial communities from Kabuno Bay, South-Kivu, Congo - kab_092012_11.1m | ecosystem: Environmental > Aquatic > Freshwater > Lake | place: Democratic Republic of the Congo...
CGAATCGCCATTTCAGACTCGACCACCTTCAGGTCAACCGAGGTGGGGAGTTCCACGTCAATCGCCTCGCCGTTATAGAATGTCAACTTGACTTCCATGCCTTCCTTTAGGTAGGCCGCATCATCGCCAAGGGTTTCACCTTTGATGGCGGGCTGTTCAAACGTTTCATTGTCCATGAAATGGTAGAAATCGCCGTCCGTATAAAGATACGAGACGTTATGAAAATCGAGTCGTACATCCTGCACAGACTGGCCTGAGCTGAAGGTACGCTCAACATTGGCGCCGGTCAACAGGTTGCGGGCCTTCACTTTGATATTGGCGTTGCCCCGCCCGGTTTTGTTGTGGCTGTAATCCAGCACCTTGTAGAGGTTGCCGTCCAATTCGAAAGTTACGCCTTTACGAAGTTCGTTTACATCGATCATACTTGCGCTTTCCTTGCTATTGTGAATTTTTTTAGAAGCGGGCGGATTATACCAACGAGTGGCATTTCATGGCTAGTGCCGCAATTTGCTTACGACTCAGGATGCGGCCAGGCCCGCGCGGGGCATTCAATGCGAGGCTTCTGAATTGGGATCTTCTCCCAACAATTGGATCGCATGAGGCAGCACCTGCACAATCGCCTCCAAATTCTCGACCGCGCCCTTCGGGCTTCCGGGCAGGTTGACGATCAGCGTCCGGCCCCGAATCCCCGCGACCGCTCGTGAAAGCATGGCGTGTTTCGTCTTCGCAAGGCTGGCGGCCCGCATCGCTTCCGCCAGGCCGGGAGCCTCACGCTGAATGACGGCGCGTGTTGCTTCGGGCGTCACATCCCGCGGGGCAAACCCCGTTCCACCGGTCGTCAGGATGACATCCAATTCACCGCCGTCGGCCCACTCCGTCAATACCGCGCGGATGGCAGATTCTTCATCGGGGAGAACGGCCCGTTTGGCGACCGACCAGCCTTCCGCTTCGATCAGGTTCGCCAGCGCCGGGCCGGAAGAGTCCGCGCGTTCGCCGCGCGCAGACCGGTCGGAAAGCGTCAAGATTCCAAAACGAATGGTCATTGAAGCACCTTTCCAAACAGGCGGTCTTCCGTCATTTCACGCCAGCCAAGATGCTCATAGATTTGGATCGCTTCGAGGTTATCCGCAAGCGTAATCAGGTAGCATTTCAAACAGCCCCTGGCGCGCAGGCGATTCTCGACCTCATCCATCAGGCGGGAGCCAATCCCCCGGCTGCGCCATTCCCGAGCAACAGCCAGATGATAGATCGAGCCGCGGCGGCCGTCATAGCCGCCGATGACTGTTCCGATTATGATGCCCGCCATTTCAGCCACAAGAAACAGGTCGGGATCGCGAGTCAGTTTTTTTTGAATTTCATCCGCCGTATCCGACGGTCCGACATGCACGCCCCGCTCCATGCCCGTCCATAATTGCAGGGCGGCATTATAATCAGCGGGAAACTGAAACTCGCGGATAATGCAGTCGGAAAACATCAGGAGGGATTAATGGCGCGATGTAAAGTCTCGATCAGGTCATCGGGCATATATGGCTTAAGCAGAAAACTGTTCGCGCCGTGATTTAGGCACTCTTCCCTGAGGTTCAACCCGGAAGTCATCACCACGCGAACATCGCTTGTATCGCTCGACCGCCGAATCGCGTCCATGATTTCCAGCCCGCTCTGGCTCGCAAGATGAACATCCAGCAAAACCACGTCCGGCTTTTCATGTTGAACAGCCGCCGGGATATCCGCATCTGCGTCCAATGCAATCACCAGATACCCTTCCATTTTAAGCAGGGTCTTGAGCAGGGAAACCATTGTCATATCATCTTCGGCGAGCAGAACCTTTTTTGACATTTACCTTTGCCTTTGTGGATGTGATTTTCTTGCCTTTTGTTTTTGCCTTTTTTGATTCCTTTTTGGCCGCCGGTTTTGCTTCCAGCGCGGCTCCCAGCACATCGTCCACAACTTCGGCAAAAACGAATTTCATGGATTTTTTGACTTCATCCGGGACGTCATCGAGATCCTGTTCATTACGTTTCGGCAGGATTACGGTCCGCAGGCCGTTGCGGTGCGCCGCCAGGATCTTTTCCTTGATTCCGCCAACCGGCAACACCTGCCCCCGGAGTGTGATCTCGCCGGTCATGCCAACCTGCGGCTTGACCTTGCGGCCGGAGATCAGCGAAACGAGCGAGGTTGCCATCGTCACCCCGGCAGACGGCCCGTCCTTTGGCTGCGCCCCGGCGGGAATGTGCATGTGGATGTCCATGCGGTCAAAGAAAGCCGGATCGAGACCGAGGCTGGGCGCGCGCGAGCGTACAAAAGACAACGCCGCCCGCGCAGATTCCTGCATCACGTTTCCGATTGAACCGGTGATCTGGTATCCCTTTCCGCCAGGCATGCCAGTGGATTCAATGAAAAGCACGTCACCGCCAAAAGGAGTCCATGCAAGCCCGGGAGCGACGCCGGGAATCGAAACGCGCATGTTCAATTCCTCCGAGCCAAGGAAGATGGGATGGTCGAGGAATTCCTCCACCAGGTCCTCCTTGATCTCAAAGACCGTGCCCTTTCCCTCGGCAATGTGCGTCCCAATCTTGCGGCAGACCGCGCCGATCTTGCGCTCGAGATTCCGCACACCGGCCTCGCGCGTATACTGGCGAATGATCTTTTGCAGGGCTTCATCCGTGAAGGTGACTTCGTTCTCGTGAAGGCTGTTTTCGCGGATCTGGCGCGGAATCAGGTAACCGCGCGCAATGGCCATCTTCTCCCGGTCGGTATACCCCGAAAGGAAGATGATTTCCATGCGGTCACGCAGCGGGCCGGGGATGGTCTCCAGCGTGTTGGCAGTTGTAATAAAGAAGACCTGCGACAAATCATAGGAGACTTCCAGGTAATTGTCGCGGAACTCGCTGTTCTGTTCGGGGTCAAGGACCTCAAGCAGGGCGGACGCGGGATCGCCATGAAAATCGTACGTGAGTTTATCCACCTCGTCGAGCATGAAGACCGGATTGCGCGACTCGATGCGGCGCAACGATTGCAGGATGCGTCCCGGCATGGCGCCAATATATGTGCGCCGATGCCCGCGGATTTCGGCCTCGTCACGCACACCGCCGAGCGAGGCACGGATGAATTTTCGTCCCATGGCCCGCGCAATGGATTGTCCCAAAGAGGTTTTGCCAACGCCCGGCGGGCCGACAAAACACAGGATCACGCCCTCCCGTTCACGGCGGATGGCATCAGTCGATGGATCCTTGTGTTCATCCTTGCGGTCAAGGCGCAGTTTACGAATGGCAAGGAATTCAAGAATGCGCTCCTTGACATCTTCAAGCCCATAGTGATCCTTGTCGAGAATCTCGCGCGCATGTGAAATATCAAGTTTATCCTCGGTGGCCTTCGACCAGGGAATGGAAACCAGCCAATCGAGATAGGTTCGTATCACGCCATACTCGGCCGCGGCAGTCGGCAGGCGCGACAGGCGGTCCAACTCGCGCCGCGCTTGTTTATCCGCCTCCTCGGGCATTTTGGCTTCCTCGATTTTTGCGCGGAACTCTTCGGTCTCCGCGGCCTGTTCATCCTTTTCCCCAAGTTCCTTCTGGATGGCCTTCATCTGCTCGCGCAGGAAATATTCCCTCTGCACCTTCTCGATTTCGCCGCGCGCTTCGTTCTGGATCTTTTGCCCCAACTGAAGGACTTCGGCTTCGCGTACAAGCAGGCCGATCAGTTTCTTGAGTTTTTCGGAGACGGAGTCAAGTTCGAGGATTTCCTGCGCGTCCTTCAAATCAATACGCTGGAAATTGGCAATGGTATAAGCCGTCTGGGTGGGATCCTCCAGGGATGTGATCGAACCTGCCAGTTCCTCGGGAAACGAGGGGATCAACTGGGTGATCTGCTGGAATTGATCGCGGGCATTGCGGGCCAGCGCGTCGATTTCCAGGCCCTGCTCCACAGTCTCCGGCAGGAGATGGATGGTCGCCTTGAGATACGGCTCTTCACCGATGAATTCACCAACCCGGAAACGATCCATTCCCTGCACCAGCAGGCGGACGGTTCCATCCGGCGCGCGCAGGAGACGATGCACGGTTGCGATCGTGCCGACCCTGTACAAATCATTTGGGCCGGGGGTCTCCAACTCGGGATTGAGCGCGGTCACCAACCCCACGAGTTTGTCGCCGCCAACCACATCGTCCACCAGGCGGATCGACCGCGGCTGGCCAACGGTCAACGGGACGGCTGTGTTGGGATATACCACCACACCGCGCAACGGCAGAATGGGCAGGACATCGGGAAATTTCTGCGCTTCGGTTTTCTCGGCAGATTCCGGGGCGGATGGATCGTTCTCTTTTTTCTGGAAACGGGAAAACATCGACGGCATGAGCAAATTCAACAACTCATCGTCGGCGTCGCCGATCCATTGGAACAAATCATTGATGCTGGATTGCCAGCGTGAGGCGGGCATTCTTCTATTCAACCTTGATCTGGTTTGGTTTTGCCTTCGGGAGGCTGATTGTGAGGAAGCCATCCTTATATTCGGCACGCGCGTGATCCACGTCAACGGGACCGGGCAGGCCGATTGCGGTGGAGAATTTACCAAAGCGGATTTCCATTTGATGGTAGGCGCGCCGCCCGGGGAAATCCGGGCGGGAGCCGGAAATCATCAATACGTTGTTATCAATCGCGATTTCAAAATCCTCTTCGCGCATTCCAGCGATTTCAACACGAACAACATAGGATTCATTCGTTTCGTACCCGTCCGTGGGCGGGCTCCAGATACTTGAACGAACCTGCCAACTGACCGCGTGCAGTATTTCACGCCTTGATTCCATTAAAACAGGGCTTGTTCTTCGAACGATTGCAGGCATGGCTTGCTCCTCACAATAACAAATCACCACCGGTATTATTTTCTATTTACCCAAAACTTCCCTGACTGCCGCAAGGACTTCATCGTAATTGGGTTCGTCGCCATTGACTGGCATATATGCCGCGTAACGGACAATTCTCTTCTTATCCACCACGAACACCGCGCGGCGCAGAAGCCGAACCGGTTCCATTAACACGCCGTATTTTTTTCCAAAATCGGTTTTGACCACATCGGAGACGGTCAGCACCTGGTCGACGCCAGCCGCGCCGCACCAGCGTTTCTGCGCCACCGGCAAATCCATGCTGACAACCAGCACCGCGACATCCTTTCCAAGTTTGGCCGCTTCTTCATTAAATCGGCGCGTTTCACGATCGCAAACAGGCGTATCCAGTGATGGGACGGATGCAATGATCCGCACCTTGCGTTTTGTTTCCCTGAAGGCTTTGCCAAGCGACCAATCGTTCTTCTGGATTGTAAAATCCGGGGCCTTCTGCCCAACCTGAATATCATCCCCGATTACGGTCTGATCCACACCTGCATACTTAATAAGGCCGTGACGTTTTATGGTCATATGTCTCTCCTGGTAATTGTAAATTTTCCTGGCAGCGCCCCCGGCGGGATTCGAACCCACAACCTCCTGCTTAGAAGGCAGTTTCTCTGTCCATTGAGATACGGGGGCGGAATTGCTATTTATTCAACATCCGAAACGGATGAAACGCTGATTTCCTGATACGGTCTCAAGCCGCGATACACACGCGGGCCTGTCAGCGTCCGCAAAATGATCTCGGCAGGCCGTTTCAAGGTCTTAGACAGGTCCTCCGCAGACATGGGTGAATTTCCATTCACCAGGAAGGTGCGGAAAACACCTTCCACCATGGCCGTATGATCGTTGACAAAATCGGGCTGCAACGCGCAATGACTCATCAACGCATGCTGGACGCCATCCACAGGCTTCACTTCTGCAGTCTCGGCATCCACCCAGTCGATCATTTGCCCCTCTTCAAAATTGATGAAGGATTCCTGGTGCTCGTTGCACAGGAGTGACCGCAAAAAAACATGCCAGTCGCGTTCACTCTGCTTCCACCAGTCAAAATCGATGTGAAAGGGCGTTTTGACGGTCGGCTTAAGAAGGCTCATTGAACCTCCTCGTCGAGATGAAAATGCAGGTCGCCGACATGCTTGAAAGCCGGATTCGTCGCCAGCAGGGCAAACAAAGGCGCAGGCGGAACGCGGCGCACAAGATTCACAGCCGCATACAATTCCTGAACATGGACGTGTCCCTGCGGATTGGATTTTGTCAGTTCGCGCATTACCAAGACCACCAACTCTTCAAAGGAGTGCTTCTTTTCCCAAATCGGGTCGAGCGCCTTGAAATCCGGCACGTAAATCGTCATGCGGTCATTGAATTCCGCAGTGATGGCCTGCTTTAACATCGCGAAGACCATGCCGCCGTCGGTTCCCACCATGACAGTCCGCACCCAGTCTTTTGACGCCCGCTGGGTCTTTGCTTCAACAATCACTTCACCCGGCTTCTCTCCGCGTCGCACCTGGACCAGGGAACCGGGAATCAACTGGCGCGACTTGTACCATTCCCTGAGGCCATACACATAGCCGTGTTCCCGCACCACCCAGGCAGGGATGCGTTGTCTTGTCTTGCCGTCCACAAGCGTAAAACGCACACGCGGTGACTCATAGGCTGTGGGGAACAATTTACGGGCACGCGCCGACATGGGCAGCGTGCCTGCGCGCAAATGGGGATAGATCAAACTGATCGTCACCGAAGAGATGCCCTCGTTTGCATCAGTCAACTCGATCGGACTCAACTCATCGTCGAGTTGGGATTCGAGCGCCAGCATGGCCGGGGTAAGGTCTGCACGATCATGCTCGATCTCGAAATAAGACAATTGCAACGGCACATCCCGCACAAAATCCGGTTCGAGGCGGCGCAAACACCACAGGATCTGTCCTGCCGGGCCGACCTCATCGAATCGGTCATCCTCCTGCAAGGCAAAATTGAGCGAGAACTCCGCCAGTTTCGGGTTTACACCAGCGGGCAATTCCAAATCCTTCATCAAGGCTTCGGTCGGAAGAGGCTCCCCCCCCGCCATATCCAGCACCGCCTCCGCAAGGTTGAGATGACCCTGATTCACGTCAACCAAAAGAGCGCGCGGGAACCAGCGCCCGGCTATGCTCACAAGGCCTTCCCCGTCAGCAAATGCGGTCTCCAGTTTCCTTTCAATGACCGCGCCGTATTCCTGCAGGATGAACTGTGAATTGAGCGTTTTGTCTTCAGGCACGACCACCGGGGTATCATTTAACAGGTGGGATGAAAGCCCGGATGCGAATAAACGCTGTGCACCATCGTCCATCGCGACTGTAATTACATTGAACGTGTCAATTTCGGGATTCACGCCCGCGCGAATTGCGGTTACCGTACCTGTCTTCCAATTCAGGGCGGGGAAAACAAGATCGTCGCCAATCTGGTATTGATCCTTCGGCAAAAAAGTCCTGCCGCCCGCCTTTTGTTTGCTTTCCGATGCGGCACGCTCACGTTGAATGCGCGCCTCCACAAACGCCCCGGCAAGGTCACTTGCCGTAAGCGGAGTCTCACGCTCAAACAAATACGTGTGCAGGTTTTCAACGTCTTGCGGGGTGATCTGGAGGGAAGTCCAGTAGTCAATGGGAAGTGAAAATGCGCCAGCCATACTCAGCCTTGAAATGTGATTGCGCCTTACGCGCGGCAAAATAATTATACCTTACCTTTTCGATTACCCGGCTTTTTTTCAAAAACCAAATCCTGGTAAAAAATAACACAAAGGCTTCATTGAATTCTAATCTCTTTCCGGTAAATTTGTACCATCTGAAAGGAGTAGTGCATGGACTTTATCGACCGACTGATCAACGCCTTAACGGAAACACACCCGATCCACCCCATGCTGGTACATTTTCCAATCGCGCTCACAGGCGCAGGCGCGCTGTTCATCCTGATAGCCGCATGGAAAAAGAACAGCGCATTGGAACAGGCCGCCTTCGCCAATATCACGCTTGCTTTTTGGGGCGCGCTTGCCGCGGCTTTTACAGGGATCCGTTCGAACATCGAAACTTATGAGGGCGCTGCGCCCAACGCGATGTGGAAGATCACGCTCGCAACCTTCTTAATTCTAATTTCGGGAGCAACCTCTTATGTGCGATGGAGAAATCCAAATTTATTCGAAAGTAAATCCAGGCTGATCTATATCGCCGCCCATCTCATTAGTTTTGGGCTGGCTCTCACGCTTGCATTTCTGGGCGGGGTGATCCTTTACGGTTTCTAAAATAAATTCAAGGAAAATCTTATGTACACCAAAAACCTGATTCCCACTTTATTTGTTTTAATTCTTGCAATTGCAATGACGGCATGTGGACCAAGCGCCGCCGCGACCCCGGAACCTGCGCTCCCCGCGCCAACCGAATCGCCCGCATCCACCCCGGCGGAAGCCCCTGCCCAACCCACTGAAACAACCGCGGCCGCAACCGAACCGGCAACAGCCCCCATTAGTTTTGCGGGCGACGTCATGCCGATCTTCGAAAGCCGCTGTATAAATTGTCACGGCGGCGACCAGACCCGGGAAGGCCTCGACATGAAAACATACGAAAGCCTGATGGCCGGTTCCGAAAACGGGCCTGTTGTGGCGCCCGGCGATTCAAACAACAGCAAACTGGTTGAACTTTTGTTGAATGGCAAGATGCCAAAACGCGGTCCCAAACTTACACCCGCCGAAACACAAACCATCGTTGATTGGGTCGACGCAGGCGCATTGAACAACTAAAAATCCACCCCATCCATTTTACAAACTGGACGTTATGAGACGTCCAGTTTGTCTTTAACCAACAAGAGACCTTCCATAAAACCTTGACTTGGCGTAAAAAAAGGCATATACTCATATTAATCTGATTAATCATAGTTATGCAAAAAAAACACGTAGTTCCTGAAATTTCAGAATTCCTCCGCTATCTGGCTGAACACCCCGAAGCCGAAAGCAATCTTCCTTCTTTAAACGAACTCAGCCGGGAATTGGGCGTCGGCGTCGCCGCATTACGGGAGCAACTCGAAGTTGCGCGTGCCCTGGGCCTGGTGGAAGTCAAACCGCGGATAGGGATGAGGCGCAAACCTTATAGATTTGCACCGGCCGCCTTGAAGAGTCTCAATTATGCCATTGCACTAAACAAGGATCATTTCATGGCTTTCGCGGACCTGCGCCGCCACATTGAAATGGCCTACTGGCACGAGGCGGTCAAACTGCTTACGCCAGACGACCACAAAAAACTTCACGACCTTGTCACGCGTGCCTGGGAAAAACTGCGCGGCTCGCCAATCGAAATCCCCCATCCCGAACACCGCGAATTACATCTCATAATCTATCAGCGACTGAACAATCCATTTGTGGCTGGTTTGCTCGAAACTTATTGGGATGCCTATGAAGCGGTCGGCCTGAACTTTTTCACGGATTACAATTACCTCACAGAAGTGTGGGAGTACCACCAGAAAATGGTAGATTCCATCTGCACAAACAACATTGAGGAAGGCTACAAGGCCCTCTCGGAACATTCCGACCTGATATACCAATTGATTTCTTCATCCAAATGACGACATAAATGAGGAGTTCCATGAAAAAAATAGTTAACGATTTCTCCATCACGGTTGGCACAAAAAACGGCTCAGGCAGTTCCACCGCTAATAACACCATCCTGCGGTCGATCTTCAAGATGGGCATTCCGGTCTCCGGCAAAAACCTGTTTCCATCGAACATTCAAGGTTTGCCGACCTGGTATACGATCCGCGTAAACAAAAACGGATTCGTTGCCCGGAGCGAAACACAGGACATTGTCATTGCGATCAACCCGGATTCGTTCGCGCGGGACCTGACATCTGTCGCGCCCGGCGGGGCATTTTTCTACGCGGACGATATCAAGCAACCCATCACGCGCACGGATATCGCCGCCTACCCGATGCCCATAAAAGAAATCGTCCGCAAGGACCCGAACGTGCCGTCCGATTTCCGCGACCTGGTCGGCAACATGGTCTACGTGGGCGTGCTCGCCCAAATGATCGGCATGCAAATGGAGACGATCCAGGCTGCGTTGACCTTCCACTTCAAAGGCAAACAGAAACCGATTGACATGAACCTCAACGCGGTCAAAGCCGGGGCGGAGTGGGCGAAGGCCAATCTCGAAAAGAAAGACCCGTTCCATCTCGAACCGATGGACAAAACCCGCGGCATGATCATGGCAGACGGCAACACCGCCGGTGCACTTGGTTCGATCTACGGCGGCGTGCAATTCGTCGCGTGGTATCCGATTACCCCCGCCACTTCGCTGGCGGAAGGCCTGAATGATTACCTGCCGCAACTGCGCAAACGCGAGGACGGCAGGCACACTTATGCAGTCGTGCAGGCGGAAGATGAACTGGCCGCCATCGGCATGACCATCGGCGCAGGCTGGAGCGGACTCCGCTCGATGACTTCGACCTCCGGCCCGGGCCTCTCCCTGATGACGGAGTTTGCGGGTCTGGCCTATTACACCGAAGTGCCAATCGTCGTGTGGGACGTACAACGCGTTGGCCCAAGCACCGGCCTGCCCACACGCACTTCACAGGGCGACCTGTCGTTTACCGCTTATCTGGGACACGGTGACACCGAGCAAATCATCCTCCTGCCGGGCAACGTGTATGAATGTTTCGAATTCGGCTGGAAGGCGTTTGACATTGCCGAGCGCGTCCAATCCCCCGTATTCGTTCTAAGCGATTTGGACATGGGCATGAACCAGTGGATGAGCCAGCCGTTCGAATACCCCGACACGCCCATGGACCGCGGCAAAACTCTCTGGGAGGACGATCTCGAAAAAATCAAAAGCAATTGGGGGCGCTACCTCGACGTGGATGGCGACGGGATTCCCTATCGCACAATTCCCGGCAACAAACACCCGGCGGGCGCCTACCTCCTGCGCGGCACCGGTCATGATGAACACGCACGTTACAGCGAAGACGCCGCCATTTGGGCCGGGAACATGGACAGGCTCAAAAGGAAATACGATACCGCGGAACAATATGTACCAAAGCCTGTCATCGAGAAAACACCGGGCGCAAAAATCGGCATCATTGGCTATGGCTCGACCAAAATCGCCATTGAAGAAGCGCGTTACCAGCTCCAAAAAGATCATAACCTGAAGATCGACTTCATGCGTGTACGCGCTGTTCCGTTCACACCCGAAGTGGACAAATTCCTGAGGGAGCATGATCAAGTCTTCGTCGTGGACATGAATCGGGGCGGGCAAATGCACAAGTTGCTGATCGTTTCACATCCCGAATCTGCGACAAAACTGATCAAGGTGGCGTTCAATGACGGCCTCTCGGCGACAGCATCATGGGTGCGCGAGAGCATTCTGAGCGTGAGCGCAAACGGCAAATCCGCATCTGCCAAGAAAGCGGTGGCGAAGAAAGCCGCTCCAAAGAAAGCCGCCGCGAAGAAAGCCGCCGGCAAAAAATCCGCCGTGAAAAAAGTTTCCTCCAAAAAGAAAGGAGCTAAATAATGACTGAAGCTCTTCCAATGGCGGGCGTTCCCGCCAACCTCAACCTGGCAGGACTTGCAAAAAATGACTATCGAGGCGCCCCCAGCACATTGTGCCAGGGATGCGGCCACAACTCGATCTCGAACCAGATCATTAGCGCGCTCTATGAGATGGACATCCGCCCCGAGCACATATTGAAATTTAGCGGCATTGGTTGTTCATCGAAATCGCCGACCTATTTCCTGAACCGTTCCTTCGGCTTCAACGGCCTGCATGGACGCATGCCATCCGTTGCGACCGGCGCATTGTTTGGCGATGCCGGCATGAAGGGCATCGGCGTTTCCGGCGACGGCGACACTGCCAGCATTGGCATGGGTCAGTTCAAACACGCCGTGCGCCGCAACATCGACATGGTCTATATCGTCGAAAACAACGGCGTGTACGGCCTCACCAAGGGACAGTTCTCCGCCACCTCTGAAAAGGGACTCGAACTTAAAAAGCAGGGAACCAACCCCTACATGCCGGTGGACATTTGCATGGAAGCGCTTGCATCCAACGCGACCTTCGTGGCGCGTTCCTTCGCGGGCGACCCCAAACAGGTGAAGGAATTGATCAAGGCCGCGCTGGCACACAGGGGCACTGCCGTGCTCGACATCATCAGTCCGTGCGTTACTTTCAACAACCAGTCCAACGCGTTCCACTCCTACACGTGGGGCAAGGATCACGAGGAACCCCTGCACGATATTACCTACATCGCGCCGCGCAATGAAATCATGCTGGAGGAGGAAATGAAGGAAGGCGAGGTCCGCGAAGTGGAATTGCACGATGGCTCGGCTGTCATTCTCAAGAAACTCGAAAAAGAGTATGACCCGACCAGCCGCTGGGATGCGCTTCGCATCCTGGAGGAAGCGCAAAAGAACGACTGGCTCGTGACCGGGTTGATCTACATCGAACCGGACAAGCCTGCGTTGACCGATCTCTACAACCTGGTGGACACCCCTCTCAACCGCCTCACTGAAACGGACCTCAGGCCTGATCCCGCTTCGTTGGAGAAAATCAACGGGCTGATGTTCTAGCTCCCTCCACATTCCTCCCCCATTTCTCGGAAAATGGGGGAGGTGATAATTTAAATGATCGAAATCACCCCAACTCTCTTCATTGATGAGCGAGAATTGCAGTTTGATTTTGTGCGCGCTTCGGGGCCGGGGGGACAGAATGTAAACAAGGTTTCGACGGCCGTGCAGTTGCGGTTTGACTTGCGCGCCTCGTCGTTGCCGGATGAGGTCAAGTCGAGGCTGGAGAAAATCGCAGGGAAGCGGGTCACAAGCGAGGGGGCGCTTGTCATCGAAGCGAGGTCGTTTCGAACACAGGAAAGGAACAGGGAAGCCGCGCTCACGCGCTTCGCGGAATTAATACGGAAATCTCTCGAAAGGCCGAAACCGCGCAGGAAAACGCGGCCAACCCAAGGGTCCCGCGAGAAGCGGCTGGAAAGAAAGAAAAAACACGGGGAAATCAAAAAGTCAAGACAAGGCAAGTCGTTTGAATAATCCTCCGATTATTTCCAGATAAACTCAACCATGTCGGTGGCAGGCAGGGTGATCGTCGTGATCTCAGGGTCGGGCTTGCCGCAATTGCCGTTCGGGCATTCGCAATTCCCGCCCATTTTGTTCGATGTACAGTTGACCGCCGTAAAACTGACCGTCCATGTGCCGGCCGCGGTGACGGGCAGGTATGCATGAAAAACGCCGGTTTCGTCGGTGGTTGCATCAGTGCGAGGCGGACTGCCAGCCTGTCCCACCCCTTCGATCAACGCAAATTGGATCCCACTTGCGGGCTGGCCGGCGGCGTCGAGCACCCGGCCGCGTACGAGTTGGATATCGGCAGGCTGGATAAGCGGCGCGGCGGCGAGACCCGGGTTAACTTCGAGCAATTCCGCGAAGACCCAGCCGGTGGTGTCGAACGGCGTGACAACAAAAATCCACTCACGGCCCGGCGTGGCGCCAAGTACAAGCAGGCGCGTGTTGATGGCGAGGGTTGTCTTCGGGGCAAACAAAGGACCGGGGTTGGCGCGCAGGACGGCATTTTCCACAATGTTGGTGACGAAGAACGGAACGAACGGCGTCTGGATGGCCGGAAGGGCAGGCTCCGGCGTGGCCGTGACAGCGGCGGTTGGCTGGGGAAGCGGTGTCGAGGTGGGATCAGCTTGCGCGGGCGGCTGGGTGGGAGTTTGAGGCGAGGCACACGCGGTGACAATGAAGGCAATGCATAAAAGAATCTCCATTTTTGTTCGCATGGTGTTTCTCCTGCATTCTTATTTCCATTACATCTTCGGCCCCGCGTCAATCACTTCCTGCGGGGTTCCATCGGAGAATTTTGCAAAATTCTGCGCGAAGCGCATGGCAAGATCTTTATAACGCTTGTCATATTCCTTCCTGTCCGGCCAGGAGGAGGATGGATCCAGAACTTCATCAGGTACACCGGGGCATTTTGTGGGCACTTCAAAACCGAAAATCGGGTCCCTGGAAAATTTCACCTTGTCGAGTTTCCCACCGAGGGCGGCATTCAACAGAGCGCGCGTATGGCGTATGCTGATCCGTTTGCCCACACCGTAGGGGCCGCCCACCCAGCCGGTATTGACCAGCCAGCACACAGCCCCATAACGCTCAAGTTTATGCTTGAGCAATTCAGCGTATTTGTACGGATGATGTACCATGAATGGGCCGCCAAAACACGCGCTGAAGGTTATCTCCGGCTCTTTTCCCAAACCGACTTCTGTTCCCGCGATCTTGGATGTGTAACCTGAAATGAACTGGTACAGCGCCTGGTTCGGAGTGAGCCGTGCAATCGGCGGCAGGACTCCGCTTGCATCACACGTCAGCAGGATGACATTCTTCGGATGCCCGGCCTTCTTTTCAGGAACAGCATTGGCGATGAACTCCAACGGGTAGGAGGCACGCGTGTTTTCGGTGAGCGAATCGTCGTCCAAATCGATCATGCGGGTAACCGGGTCAAACGGGACATTCTCAAGAACCGTCCCGTAGCGTCTCGTCGTTGCGTAAATTTCAGGTTCGGCCGCCTCCGAAAGTCCAATGACCTTGGCGTAGCAACCGCCTTCGAAATTGAAAACACCAGCGTCGCTCCAGCCATGCTCATCATCCCCGATGAGGCGGCGGGTCGGGTCTGCCGAAAGGGTCGTCTTGCCGGTGCCGCTCAACCCAAAGAACAAGGCAACGTCGTTTGCGTCATTTGGATTCACATTCGCGGAACAATGCATCGAGAGGACGCCTTCGAGCGGAAGCAAATAGTTCAGAATCGTGAAGACCGATTTCTTGATCTCGCCCGCGTAGGCCGTATTGCCGACAATCGCAAGTTTTTTCTCGAACGACAGGCAGATGAATGTTTCGCTGGCCGTGTTATCCACTGCGGGCATCCCTTTGAACGAAGGCATTACAATGATCGTAAATTCGGGAACAAAGCGCCTGTACTCCTCCAGGGATTGAGGCAGAATGAACATATTGCGCGCAAAATGGCTGTGCCAGGCAAGTTCCGTCACAATGCGGACCGGCAGGCTGTATTGTTCATCCGCACCGGCGTACACATCCTGGACAAAGACATCGCGTCCCTGCAGGTAGCCCAACATGCGGTCATATAGGACCTCGAACTTGTCCGCCGCGAACGGGCGGTTATGCACTCCCCACCAAATATTCCCCTCCGAATCTGTTTCGCGGACGACAAATTTGTCATTGGCCGAACGCGCGGTGTGTTTGCCTGTGTTGGCAACAAACGGGCCACCCACCGCGGTTGCGCCCTCGCATCGGAAAATGGCTTCCTCATATAACGCTTCCGTCACGAGGTTCCAATACGCCAGGCGCAGGTTGCCAATTCCGTGATTGGACAGGTTGTAATCCGCCTTGCGGACTTGTGCCACCGACTCGGCGGGGGTTTTGATATTGAGCAAGTTATTCATAGATATTTTCCTGTTATGCGCTGCTCACACTACATGCGTCAATTGTTTTGTTCAGCGCGTTCATTCGCAAGCCTACATCCAATCCCGAATCATCTTCTTGTCGCCGATGTAAATCTCATTCGGGCTGGTCGCGTCCAGAGCCCACTTGATGCGCGCGATGCCTTCGGTCACATCCTTCACCGTCCCCGAAAACGAGATGCGGATATGCCCCTCCATGCCAAATTCCCTGCCCGGCACAACCACCACCAACGCCTTCTTCAACAGGAATTTCGAGAGTTCCACCGAATTATTGTTGAATGCGCGCAAGTCCGGCAGGGCATAAAATGTTCCCTGGGGTTCGATCAGGCGCGCACCGTTGAATGTCTTCATCTCCTGCAGCAGCACATTGCGGTTGTTTTCAATTTGCAGGCGCAGCGCTTCGATCACAGATTGCAAACCATTCAGGGCGCCCTCCGCCGCACTCTGGCTGACCGGGGATACCCCCGAAGTAGTCTGTGCCGTGACGTTGGTCATCACACGGACAAGGTCACGCGGCGCAACCACCCAGCCTACGCGAAATCCCGTCATGCCGTACAGTTTCGCGACGCCATTGACGATGATCACATTGGTATTTTCGATGTCCTTTTTGGTGTAGTTCCAGGCAGGCGCCGCCACATTTCTGTCAAACGTAAGTTTATGGTAGATGTCGTCGCATACCAGGAAAATACCCTTGCGTTCGCAGAACGCGACCAGTCTCTCCATCAATTCCGCGGGATAGATCACACCCGATGGATTGTTCGGGCTGTTGACTAAAATCGCCCGCGTGTAGGAAGTGACCGCTTTTTCGATATCTTCAAAACGCGGGGTGAATGTTCCATCCTCCGGCGTGACGATCACCGGCACACCGTAACACATCCTGACGATTTCCGGGTAGGAAACCCAATACGGCGCAAGGATGACCACCTCATCCTGCGGGTTCAAGATACTATAGAAAATGTTGAAAAGGGACTGCTTCGCCCCGTTCGTGATGATTACATTCTCAGGAGCGACCAGGCGGTTGTAGTTGTCTTCCGTATAGCGGATGACCGCCTTCTTGAGCGCGGGCGTCCCATCCGACGGTGTATATTTCACATCACCGCTTGTCAACTTTGCCGCCGAAGACAATATCGCGTTGATCGGCGTCTTATTCTTTGGCTCACCAATACCCAGGTGGATAACGGGTTCGCCGCGTTCCCGCAGTATCCTGGCTTCTTCGTTCAAGGCCAGCGTTGGCGATTCTGCAATTTCCGTGGCTAATTTGCTCAGTTTCATATTCCAATCTTTTCCTTCCCCCTTCTCCTGTGACGGAAGAAGGGTTGGGGGATAAAAAACTGGTCAGGCAACCAGCCCAACCAGATACACTCCCATAACCGCAACGAGAGCGGCGCCGACAATTTGATTGTCAGGCAGGGCGTTCATGCCGTCATTATACATTATGGTTTAATATTCGGAGACGGCGCATCCACAAGCAGTTGGATTAAATTATCGTCCCAGTTGTTCGTGTAAACGCGGTCTGCCATTTCCGCCACACCCGCCAGCGGCATGGCAGTATTCGCGCCTTTTTTATCTTTATATGACCATGACTTTACCATCAGCCAATCAATAGGCTCGGTATTTGCGTCATTATCAGGGGTTTTTCCCTTCGTACTTGGATCCGCCCACAATATGTAAACTTCGTCAGGGTTTAACCGTGTCCATAATGACGCCGTGTTATGAAAACCATCGTATGCCTGATGAATATGCGGTTTGTCTGGTGCAGGCTGCACGTGGTCGCGGTCTGCAAAAACAAGCATCACCTTTAAATTTGGGGATTGCGATTTGAGCGCTGGGTATTTATCCACTACGGTCCAGAACGGCCACCATTGCGCGGTTTCCTGCGGGGTGGCAACATCTGAGGGCCAATTCGACGGATTCAATGCGCCATTATCGTATCTTTTCAAAAAATGGGGGAGAGTCTCTCAGCCCCACGACCAACTGAGGTTGAGTTCACGAGCGCGTTTCGTCACCAGAAGGGACATGGGTGGGATCTGTTTTGTTTCGGCAACACG
>Ga0172375_10005911_pt1 | contig 17414 bp, 12 predicted proteins | sample LakKiv1m_FD_114537 | JGI IMG/M metagenome (GOLD analysis project Ga0172375, IMG submission 114537) | Freshwater microbial communities from Kabuno Bay, South-Kivu, Congo - kab_092012_11.1m | ecosystem: Environmental > Aquatic > Freshwater > Lake | place: Democratic Republic of the Congo...
CTGGACAGATGAAATGGCTAATACTCAGGAATTTCATAAATCTGAAGTGTTAGGGTATATAGTTTCTAAATTTGATAGATTTGTGACCAATAAGCTAACCAGGAATATTTTTGGGCAATCGAAATCGGGATTTGATATGAGGTGGTTGATGGATAATAAAAAGATATTGATTGTGAATCTTAGTAAAGGATTAATTGGAGAGGAAAATGCCCAATTCTTAGGTTTGTTATTAGTTCCTAGAATATTATCAGCTGCTATGAGCAGAGCTGATATTCCAGAGCGGGACAGGAAAGATTTCTATCTCTATGTTGATGAGTTCCAGAATTTTTCGACCGAGGATTTTGCCCAAATATTATCTGAAGCTAGAAAGTATAAGCTTAATTTAATTGTGGGTAATCAGTATATTTCACAGATAGATGAGAAGATCAGAAATGCTGTATTTGGAAATGTTGGTACAACTGTAAGTATGAAAGTAGGTACAACTGATGCTCAATTCTTAGAGACTTTGTTCACACCTGTATTTAATGCCTCTGATTTAGTGAATCTTGAGAATAGGAATGCTTACGTGAAAATAGTTAATAAAGGAGAGTCGCCGCCTGCTTTTTCAATCAGTACTGATTACAATAATGCGCCATTTAAGTTGCCCATGGATGGAGATCCTAAGATTGCTGAAATTGTGAAGAATTTATCAAGATTCAGGTATGGAAGAGATAGAGCCATGGTGGAAGCAGAGATCAGAGAGAGAGGTATGATGGGCGAATCAGTCAGTGCTAAACCTGCTTTAAATAGTCCTTATGGATCAGGGGGTTGGGGTGGTGCTGCTCCCTTAGCTCCTGGAAAGTAATTCTATTTCCTTTTTATAGTTGGGAGCTTTATAGCTTTAACTTTTGTTGTAGTCGCTGCTGCAGTATCGGCAATCTTTTTTCTGGCCGGATCAATAGCTCTTTTTTTAATGGTACCTCTTAGGGTTTGATTATTTGGGTTTTGCAGCCACTCTGGATCATTGAAGTCCTGTTGTCTAGAATGCAGTATTATGGGTTCTTTGCCATATCTCCAGGTATTGGGTACTCTTTTTAAGAACTTAATACCTTGAGTAAATACCTCAGTCACGGGGCCTATGCCGGAAATATTACTGATAGTACTTAACCACACTCCAAGATTAGTTACTAATTCTGCAGCTAAGTCCACACCTTCTACAAGTCGATCGTTCTTTGTTTTTCTTAACATGTTTAAAGGAACATGACCTCCATGTTGCCATACAGTTTTTAAGATCTTTTTTGAGATTCCAGCTGGAAGTTCTGATCCAGCAAAGAACTGATAAGCATCTGTAAGTGCTCCAAAATAGGGGATAGAACCAAGTCCGAAGTCAATTCCTCTTAGAGCAAGCTCAGATGCTAAAAGAATTAAGGTCTGTTTTAAAGGATGCGTTTTTAGATATTCATTGATTGGATATTCAGTATTATCTCCAAAGCTTATTTCTCTTCCTGCCAGTCTTTGTTGCAGGAATTCTCTAATACCAGCTTGTGATTGAAAATATCTACGTAAAGGATTAGGATCATAGGCTGGGATCTTTGGATTCCTGGCTGCTCTTTGTGATTCATTTGAAAGTGCTATTTCCAGATTAGCATCTAATCTGGCTAATGGATCCTGTCCCTCAACGCCAGGTGTAAAGTAGGTGGATCTTAATGCAGTTAATAAAGCTCTTAGATCTCTTGGATTAGGAGAATTATGGCCTTCAAACAATGTAGCAACGGTTGCCTGCACCAGATTATGGTAATTATCAAGTGGTGCAGGAAGAAGCACAGTGGACAGCACCCTCTTTCCTTTTAAAATTGCTGGTAAGTTTTGTAAGATATGTGGCTGAGCTGGAAGTGCCGATATTATATTCCTATTACTGCCTGCGGGTCGATGTTCGTAAAGAAGCCAGACAGAGCCGGGATTATGGACTTGATCAACATTAGCTATTTCGAGGTTTACACTTGGTGTCCCTTGCATGACGTAACTGTTTTCATATTTAGTTGCAGGTGTGATACTGCCCCAGGAGGATTGCATTTTAAGTAGTTCTGATGCGAGTTTTGCTGGGTTACGTTCCTCTATTGGGCAGACAATTGCCGGGAAACCTTTAAATATTTCAGGATCAAAAGGATGCTCTGTATCAATTCGGGAATAGGACAGAGAAGGTGCTAATTCCCTTGTTTGCGTGTTACGGCTGTCCAGAATCCAGCTGTATAGTTCCGGGCCGCCAACTTGTCTTTCGAATTTGCTTTTCATATATATCAATTATAGCATTTGAGGCTGGTTTAATAAAGAATGGAAATGAAGAAGCGTCTTTAATAATTTGATTGCTAATGATAAAATCTATTCATTGATGGGCCAGTAGCTCAGCCGGTGAGAGCATCGTTCTTATAAAGCGGGGGTCGGTGGTTCGAGTCCACCCTGGCCCATATGAAACCCCAATTATATGTCGAGTAATATTAAAGTGGAATGATTCTGCTTTGCTGTCTTTGTGGTTCTTCTTTGAGTAGTTTCAAATATCTTTCTGTTGTAGCTGCCTTTTGGTGTCCTACAATTTCAGATACCTTAGCTAAAGGAAGACCATTTTGTAGCTGATAGACAATGAATGTATTTCGAAGATCATTAACTGTTACGCCACTAATGCCTGCTTTCTTAAAGATGTTTTCCAGACTGGCTCTAATATTTCTGATCATTATCCCTCCACCATTCTTAGTATAGAAGAGATGATCCTGAGGTCGCTTCTTATCTTTAATGAATCTATTGAAATATTCCTGAAGAGACAGAATTGCCAGGGGGTTAAGCTCAATTGTCCTTCCTGCATTATTTGAATATGAAGTGACAGTAAGTGTAGCTTTAGTGTCATTAATGAATTTAATATCTTCTACTTTTAAATTAGCGATCTCACTTATTCTTAATCCAGTTTGTAATATTAATTCAATTATTGTGTAGTATTTCGGATTAAGTCTGGCCGCATCTCTGATTGCTCTGTACTCCAGTGAGCTAAGAACTCTGGGATCATGTAATTTTAATTTAGGATGATTTACATCCAGGGCATAGTTATTTGTTATGACCTTTTTTTCTACCAAGTACTTGAAGAAGGTTCTGATACTGTTTATCTTTCTTGAAATGCTCTTTAGTGTTAGTTTCTGTTCTTCCTGAATATTTTTTAAATGCTGTTTTATATGCTTTGTTTCTACCTTTTCAATCTCGGTGATCTTTTGGGATTCTAAATGAAAGAATAATTGCTCTAGGTCTTTTTTATATGCGATGATTGTAGCCTTGGCTCTTCCTTTCTGGTCTAGTGATGCTATGAAATCCTTTAGTAGTGCTTGAAAGTTCATCGCGAAATAGGTTAAATTATATTCAGGTCTTTAGGGAGTATTCCGGGTAATTATATTACAGACTCCAAGACCGGTCAAACACTATAAGATAAAATGTTAGCATCCAAATTAAAATTTAGAATTAACCATATTCTAGCCAGATTCAAACTGATCAAGATAGACTGGAGTAGAGTCTTTGTCCAGGGTATATTCTTCGGTGTGATAGTTCTACTGATCGTGAATATATATATTACCTTTGATAAGGGAGTTACCACTTTAGCCAGGTTTGAGGAAGAACAGGCCAAGCTGGATGCAATTGTGGCAGAAAATGAGTACTTGATCGAGCAAGTTAAGGAGTATGATTCATTAGAGTATAAAAGAATGTATGCCAGAGAAAATTTAAATCTGGCTCACGATAATGAGACCATATACTATGTTAACAGACCCGAAGATCTTCCTGAGATAGAGCCTCTTGAGGAAGAAACAATGCGTATAGCCTTCAGCGATCCTGCCAGTTACTGGATCAAATTGCTTTTTGGAAGATAATCTAGTATTATTCACTAGCATTAATTGCGGGGTGGAGCAGTGGCAGCTCGTCAGGCTCATAACCTGAAGGTCAATGGTTCGAATCCGTTCCCCGCAACCATTTTTCTTCCTTTTTTCTCCCTTATATTGTTCTGATCAATGAAATATAATCAATGATATGAGCTGGCAAGCATTGATTTTAATAAGTGTGTTTTTAGCATCAGTATCTGCAATCATGCAGAGATTTTTGATGCGTGAGCAGAAGAATGATGCCATTGTAGCCTCAGTATTATTACAAATTATCAGTGGTGTGATTATTGGATTGGTTGGGCTGGTCACAGGGCAACTTAATATGGTGCAGGATTATGGTCCTGTGATCTGGAACTTTTTATTAATGATAATCCTCTATAGTACTGGTGGCATTGCCATGTTCAAGGCCTATCAGACCATGAATCCCTCGAGATTTGCTATCCTCTTTGCTTTGAGGGCTGTGTTCACTTTAATATTCAGCTCAATTCTGCTAAATGAATCTCTCACTATAGAGAATTTTCTGGGGTTAGTATTAATCATAGCGAGTATAGTTTTGATAAATTATGAACAAGGAGGATTCAAACTTCAAAAAGGGGACCTCTTCGCTTTATATACTGCTTTTGCATTTGGCACGAGTAATACCAATGATAGATTTCTTCTAAATACAATAGATGTTTATCCATATATGGTTTTGGGCTTCATCCTTCCAGCTTTGGTGAATTTAGTTCTCTACAATCCCAGGTTCAAAAATTACAAAACCTATTTGAATATGGTTTATCTTAAAAAGATGGCGCTCCTTTGCATCATATATGCAGGCAGCGCTATATTTTTCTTTGTGGCTTTAGAAGCGACTGATAATAGTTCACAGCTGGCATCTCTTAATTTACTTAATGGTGTTATTACTGTATTAATGTCTATTGTTATCTTTAAAGAGAAGGAAAAACTGGTATTAAAGATAATTGCAGCATTGATAAGTCTTATGGGGTTGCTGTTAATTGCTTAGGATTTGGATATAATTTAAATTATGAAGAAATACAAAGTATTAGTTGCATCACTTTGGGCTGGTTCCGGACATAACTCAGCCGGAGATCTCTATGCTCAGGTCCTTAATAAGGATAAGAGGTTTGAGGTGGTTAGATTCATTAGTCCAACTAAATACGTTGATAGTCATTACTCCAAGTTAACCAAGTATTTACCCTTTATCTACAATTATTTAGTTAAACATTCTCCTACATTATTATCTGACGCTGTCACTCTCTATACCTTCAAACTTGTTGATGAGTGTGTAGATGTTTTGTATCGAGAAAAACCGGATATTTTAATAGGAACCCACTTTTCACAATTACAGTGTTTTAAGATAGCTCAATGGGTTTTAAATAGTCATCCTTTAACGCTGGAGACTTTCTTAGATTATGGTGAAAAGTCTGCAGCTGAAGTTCCTTTCAATGTCTATCTGAGGCCGGATTATACAGTAACCTATGACCAGATCGCCTATGATTGGTTGATCAAAAAGATGCAGGCTAATCGTAAGTATTTTATATTCGGGGGGCATAGGGCCAGAGAAGAGTTTAGGCATGCAGCATTAAATTACAAAAGTAAGAAAATGGCATTGCAAGCTCTTAATGACAAGTACAAGCAGGAGCCATATGATCAAATCAATCCTGATAAAGTGAGTGTTTTGATCACCAGTGGAGGAGGAGGTACGGTGCAACGTACATTGAAATTATTAAAAAAGATTGCCCAGGTACAAAAACAGAATATTGATCTTATCGATAAATATCAGTTCTTTATAATCTGCGGATCTAATCAGGGTTTTTTAAATAAGGTTTTAAAGATACGCTCTAAAAAACTTTCCTGGCAGAACTTTTTTCCTTTTGGTTGGCTGGATGCTAAAGATTATGCTTTGATTCAATACGCATCTGATTTTCCTGTGCTATACAGTATTGCTCCTGCTACTATGCATGAATTAATGGAGACTAGGTGTGGTCCAATGTTGGTTCACAAATTAAGAGGCGCGCATGAAAAAGGGAATGCAGATTTTCTTGTTAATAATAAGTTGGGTAAGTACATTGATAGAATGGATGAGCTTATCGCTGAAATATTTAAAAGCAGGGATCCTAAGAAGATAGAGTCTTTTGATAAGCATGTTGTGAAATTATTGCAGGAAGAGGACGAGAGATTAGAAAAATTTCCTAATACACTTTTTGGCTTAATTGAACCTAGAACTTATCCTAAAATACGAGATGTTTACAAAGTGACCTTCAGGCATTGGATATCATCAGTGCTTTTGATGTTTTTGATACTAAACTTGTATAATCTGTTTAGATTTAATAATTTTGTTAAGCATTCTTATCGCAAGATCAAACAAAGGTTAAGAGGAAAAAATGAGAGTAAGTAAGCGTTTGGGATTGTTTTATGATAAAATTAGTAACTTCGCTTTGGTGGGGTAGCTCAGTAGGTTAGAGCGAGGGACTCATAAGCCCTAGGTCGCGAGTTCGATTCTCGCCCCCACTATTTATTAGTATTTCCGGCTTTAAAGTAGTAATAGAAAATAATATAATTACGTTTAGTATATTTCGATTTATCGAAATTGTTTTCCATTTAATATTTTTATTCTTATAACCTTATGAAGGTATTCAAATTGAATTTTAACCTCAATACCATATTCACAATCACCTCTATAGTCCTGTTAATGTTGCTTGTGAGCTCATTCTTTAGTGGAAGCGAGAAGGGGGTTCAAACAACCCTGACCGATCTGGTTTCCGGAATCAAGAATGATAGATATTCACAGGTTGATATTCAAGACGATGGTCGGGCATTAGGTATTGGGAAAGCTTTCCAAATTGCTAAGACCCAGATAGATCTGAGTCTGGAGACAAGAGAGGACACGCTCCTTATTAAACAATCAGATCTAGAGAGTTTAACTCAAGATAAATTATATGATCTGATCAGGCCTTTGGATCTCAAAGAAAGTTTCGATGCGATACTTAATCCTAATAAGATTCAAAGAGCAAGTGAAATCTATCTGGGTGATGATTTCACTATAGTAGTACCTGCTGATCCAGCTGCTAAGGATGTTTTTATTGCAGAGTTTGGTGTAGATCAGTTTGAGAATCTATTAGCTGAGAAAGCCTTAAAAGTTCAGGAATTACCAGTTAAGATCCATTATTTTGCTAATGAGGCTGCCAGTAGTGAGATCACAAATATTACTGGTTTTTACAACAGCGGTAGATATGGAAAGTTATGGGTTTTGGATGGTTTGGTTATAGGATCGCTAAGGGCCGATGAAGTAGTTACACAGTTTGTTTACTGGAAGGATACGAATGATAATTTAGTCAACTTTACAGAGTTTCTGCAAAGAGAAGGGATTAAGTTTGACAGTGAGACTGTTAAGATAAACTTCGTTAAAACTTTCCAAATTCCCTGGGGAGATATCCTGGTTGCAGGATTCCTGGGAATTCTAATTGTAATGGCTGTAATGATGTTCAGAGGAGTGCAGAGTTCGGGTTCGGGTTTAATGAAATTTGGGCAGACCAAGGCCAGAATGTTCTTTGGTAGAAGACCTGATGTTACTTTTAAAGATGTTGCAGGAATTGATGAGGCTAAAGAAGAACTGAAAGAGATCGTCATGTTCCTGAAAGATCCACGACGTTTTTTGTTAATGGGGGCAAGGATCCCTAAAGGGGCTTTGATGGTTGGAGCACCAGGTACAGGTAAGACTCTTTTAGCTAGAGCAATTGCAGGAGAGGCAGGCGTTCCTTTCTTCCACACTTCTGGCTCAGAGTTTGAAGAGATGCTTGTAGGTGCTGGCGCTAGTAGAGTGAGAGATCTTTTTGATAAAGCTAAGAAAGCTGCACCAGCATTGATCTTTATCGATGAAATCGATGCCGTTGCCAGAAAAAGAGGAACTACTATTCAATCTGGTACAACTGAGCAAACACTTAATCAGATCCTGGTTGAGATGGATGGGTTTGAGAAAAACACAAATGTGATTGTTATTGCCGCTACCAATAGACCAGATGTACTCGACCCTGCTATTTTAAGACCCGGCAGATTTGACAGAAGAATTGTCCTTGATCTCCCTGATATACAGGGCAGAAAGGAAATAATTGCTATACATGCTAAGAATAAGCCGTTAAGTAAGGATGTCAGTATGGACACTCTTGCTAAAAGAACTGTGGGATTTTCTGGGGCTGATATCGAGAATATGCTGAATGAGGCTGCTATCATTGCCGCCAAAGATAACCGCAAAGAGATCACCCCATTTGATATGGAAGAGGCTGCTACTAAGGTGCAGGTTGGTCCTCAAAGAAAGAGAAATAGAACGGAAAAGGAATTAAAAATGACTGCTTACCATGAGGCTGCTCATGCCTTAGTGATGAGTTTGGTTCCTGAAAGTGATCCTGTTCATAGGGTTACAATTGTCTCAAGAGGCATGGCTTTGGGCTACACAATGCCTTTACCTGAAACAGATCAATTACAAATGAGTAAAACCCAAATGTTAAGCAAGATCAAATCTTTATTAGCAGGTCATGCTAGCGAGGAAATGTTCTTTAACGATGTAACAAGTGGCGCTGCCAATGATATAGAAAAAGCCACCAATATCGCAAAGAGAATGGTCATGCAGTTTGGAATGAGTAAAAAATTGGGATTAGTTAAATATGGTGATGAAGAAGAGCCGTATTTAGGATACAGTTATGGTCAGAACAAAGATTACTCTGAGGAAACTGCTAAGATAATTGATGAAGAAGTTAGAAAACTCATAGGTGAATGTTTTGAGGTAACAAAGGACTTAATCAAGTCCAATAAGGAGAAACTGGAGAAAATTGTTAAAGTGTTACTGGAGAAAGAAACAATTGATGCTGTCGAATTTAAAGAGATAATACAGTAAAGGTATATAGGCGTTCCATATAATAACTGATAATGGTATAATCACAGCGATTATCACTGTTATATGTCAAGTATTATATTGAGGGCTCCAAATATCCCACCTTCTTTACATCTCCAGGATCGAATTCTTAATGATTCGGTTTGTCCTGATTGTTCCTATCAAGATGATCGAGCTAGTGGGCTACGATACCAGCAATTGCGTATTGATCCCGAGGTCAGATTGGATCCAACGCATTTCAATGGTCTTAGAGGGGCGTTAATAGGCGCTTGTTCCTTAGTTATTGGACGAGGTGAATCTACTAGCGCGATTCTTAGTGGTACTTTTGAAAGGGCCGGACTAGGAGAAAGTAGAGCTGTGCAAAGTTTGATTAGGCAAAGCGCTGCAGGAGCCTTTATCGAAAGGAACGGATTAACACTTAATCTTGACCATACTGTAAGTTCTAGAGGCAAGATCCTTTCTATACCCGATTCTGAAATTCCTGTAGGTAATCAATTAGCTGCAAGTGTTGCCTTGGCGGAGTTGGTAAGAGATTTGAAAGGCTTGGGTGTTAATCTCTATGATATTAGCGAGGTTCGTGCTTCTGATGGTGGACAGCTTTCTCACACCATTGCTATTGTGAATTCTATTGTTGAAAAAGCCAGAGTCGGTCAGCCTTTAGTATTCCCGGGTTTAGAAGCTGATACCCCTCTTAGTAATGCCTTTAAAAAGTTGGCTAGAGTTATGGCTGGAAGTGAATGGGCAGAGCAATTTGAAGTGGGCTATTTCTCCCCCGATGTTAGTTTAAAAGGTGAGGTAGCTCAGCAAATTGATCTTCTACAGCAAAAACTACCAGGTCTGCAAGCAGGAAGCATTAGAATCGTAGGTGTACTCGAACCTAAGAATAGAATGATAGCTAATGCGTATAATGAGTTTGCTGCAGATTACATAGCCAGACATGGGGAGGACAGCATTATTGAAGGGACATTCAAGGATGTTGTACGTTTTATTCCAGCCCAAGATTTAGAAAGTGGTGCTGTAACAGAGGAGGATGTTAAGACCTTCTTTAGTAAATTCGTCAATAAAAGAGGAAGGGGAGATGCTATCATCAGGGAAAAGGCTGGCAATATTGGAATATTCAATACAACTTACAAAGAGTTAGTACCAGTGGGACCTGAGCAGGGAATCCTTTTTAGAGAGACTGATTATACTCAAAGTGAAGAGAGCTGGGATATTAGAACCAGAATTTTATTGGAATTGAAAAGGTTTAACGGTATCATTCCCAGAGCTGTTTTTAATAGTGCTCTTGATCAATATGCTCCTCAATGGAAAAACAGTCAAATTGAAACTTTTATGAGCTCCTATTTTGATGTAATTAATCCTCAATTCACCAGGATGAGATATGTTTCAATAGCATCAGAAGAATTATTGGATTATTTCAGAATGATCAGCTCAGTATTAAATAATTATGAAATTAGACAACAGTATCTGCTTAATGATCCTCAGGGAAGAGAAGAATTAGTTAGAATGTTTGGATTTAATCAACTGCCATTTGAGTATAGAAGAAAGGGTAATAATGGACCAGATTTTCAATTTGAAGCATATAGAGAGGGTTTATTAATTGTTATGTCTGAATACCTAGCTGATTTTAGAGCTAGAATAGCCCGAAGCAGATCAAATAATGATTGAGAGAGTCTCTGTTCCAACCACGCATCAAGCTTCGTTTCTAGCCCATATGGGAGTGGAATCCGATTTATATAGTGACGACAGGCTTTACCTGGAATCTAAACCTTTGGTTTTCCCTGATAGACTAGAAAGCAGTGTTCTTCCTGGTAGCGGATTGAGGCAGGCTATGATAAATGCTTTGTTGCTTGGTGTGGGATCATCGGCGTTTACTGCTACCATGGCTGTAGAATTGATTAACAGAGTAGCTGTTGAGGCAGGGGTTCCCAGAGAGAAGCAGAGAATGGTAGATGATCCGGATGCTCATTTTATGAATACGGTGCTTAGAGCTTGTGGTTCCGTTTTTGAGGGACAGGGATTTGAGAGAGTAAGTGGTGATACTTGGATCATAGATGCGAGAGGCAGGATTAATAGGGGAAATAATTACATAATCAATGGTCAGGAGAGTGCAGAGCAGTTAGCGAGATCGATCGCTTTCACCAAATTTACAAAGAGACTACCTGTTGAATGGTTTGAGATATCGGAACTTGCCAGTGGGAATGGTCACATGGTCGAAGACTTAGTTGAACTTAGAAGACAATTAACAGGTGCTGATGGATCGGAATTAATGCCTGTGGGTGATTTTGCTAGAGCTGAACTTGGTACTTTACATACTTCACATGCCAGAGCAGACTATATTCAAAAGTTAGAAGGTGAAGGTTTGATCGATATTAAATACGATCCCTTAGCCAGGATAAGGCCTGAAGTTAAAGCTCAGGTTGATTTGTTGGAGGCGAGAAGAGCAGATCTTGAAAGTGGGAGGTTACATCTTTGTGGGTTTGAAACAGGAAAAGTACAACAAATACTTAGTGCATATAATAGAATTCAAGACAAATCTAATGGGGATGCTTTACTAATGCAAATACCACAAGAAATTAGGGAAGAGTTAGGAATTAGAAAAGCTGATGTTAATGATGTTTTGTCAAAAATTAGAGTAACTAGAGCCAAAGGTAGATTTTCTGGTGCAGATCTAATGCCTGAAGAGGTCTTCCCAATACCTCAGAGCTGGACCTTACTTTATTATACCCGTCCTGATTTCGTAAGAGGCGAGATTTCTGAGGAATTAAAATGGTTAACTGATTTGAACCAGAGGTATGGTCAACAGTGGTTTCCGGTTCAAGCAGGCCGATTTCCTGGAACAAGCTCAGCGTATTATCAGAATAAAAATTTACTAGTGGATAAAGAGAGCAGAGCTTTATGTATAGGATTTAAAAGTGAAGCCCAAAGGAGATTCTTCGGACAGGTGCTAGGGGCATTGGATTATTATTCTCAAGAGTATTCAAGACTACTAAACACTAGTGAAGGAAGAGCCGAAATTAAAGCAATGTTTGAGAGTGGTTTGGAATTAAATCTAGGAGGTAATAGTATAATTGGATTCAATACTTTAAGAGAAAGTTTATTAAAAGATGCTGTTAATTATCTATTGAATTTGATGGCTAGGAAAGCAAAGAAATAATTGATTAGTGTATAATAAGGTTATTGAAAAAATGCCTTATGTCTACAAAAACCCTTCTCCTTATTGATACATATGCATTAGCCCATAGAGCGTTTCATGCTTTTCCAACTGAACTTAAGACCAAAAGGGGTGAACAAACTAATGCCATATATGGATTTTCATCTATGCTTTTACAGGTTTTAAAGCTTTTCCAACCGGATTTCATTGTGTGCGCTCTAGATAGTAAAGGGCCAACGATCAGACATCAACAATATGCTCTGTATAAAGCCAATAGACCGAAGATGGACGAGGGCCTTGCTGAGCAAATAGGGAAGATTAAGAAACTTATTGACACTTTTAATATCCCTGCAATAGAGAAGCAAGGATATGAAGCTGATGATATTATTGGATCGATTGTAAAAAGCCCTAAGTATGCAGATTTAGATAAGATCATTGTTACAGGCGATAGAGATTTGTTTCAGCTTCTAAATGGTAAGGTTAGAGTTTACCTGGCGGGGAGCTCTTTTTCAGGATCGAAAATTTATGATGATAATAATGTTATTGAGAAATTAGGTTTTCCTGCAGAGCACCTTGTTGATTTTAAAGCATTAAGAGGGGATCCTTCAGATAATATTCCTGGAGTAATGGGAATAGGAGAAAAGAGCGCTGTAGATTTGATTGTTAAATATTCTGATCTTGATAATGTTTATGAACATTTAGACGAGATCAAACCAGCATTAGGATCCAAGCTGGAAGCAGGCAAAGACTCAGCCTATCTATCTAGGAAATTGGCGCAGATAATTACTGATATGCATGTTGATTTGGATCTTCCCATCTCTGAATTCAATGATATTGCGTTCGATGAGGGCAGAAAGCTATTTGAATATTATGAATTCCGTTCCCTAGTGGGGAGATTGTTACAGTTAAGACCTGACTTGAAGGAGGCTGAAACCGTGACAAATATTGTAAATATGAATTATGAAAAAGTTTTAGTAAATAACCAAGAGGATATTACCAAGATGTTAGTGGCTTTAAAGGCAAGCGAAGATGTGGTGGTCTATACAGAAGAATTAGGCAACTTATTCTATAAGCCTAAAAGGATCTTTCTCGTGATTCTTAATAAAGTTTTTTCTGTGGCTAGTGAACTCATTAATGGTGATTTTAAACAGTATCTTGAAGCAGGAAATTATGTTGCCTATGACAGTAAAGCGTTGGGGCATGCTCTTTGTAATCTGGGAGTTGATTTAAAGGAAGTAAAAGACGATATCAGTCTCATGGATTATTTAATGACTGGTGGGGCTGTTAAGATCGGCCTTCAGTCTTCGTTATTAAGGCATTTGGGCATAAAAGATGAACAGGAAGAACAGGCTGGGCTATTTGAAGATTCGGCGGGTTATACACAAGCGTATCAGGTTTTGTTACTATATCGCTCTTTAAAACCCAAGTTTGATCAAAGTAGAATCGGAGATAGCGAGCCCAACATTAAAACATTATATCGAGATATTGAGAAGCCTCTGGTTGAGGTATTGATTAAATTAGAACGCAATGGCATAAAATTAGATAGAGAATTCCTTTTAAACTTTTCTAAAGAATTAGGAATCAGTATTGAACGACTTGAGGAAGAAATTTATGCTTTGGCTGGCCAAAAATTTAATATTTCTTCACCGAAGCAACTTTCAGAAATTTTATTTGATAAGTTGAAATTGCCTAAGGGCAAGAAGACTAAGACAGGAGGGTACTCAACCAATGAAAGGATACTTAATAACTATGTTAATACTTACCCCATAGTTGCTAAGATATTGGAATACCGTGAGTTGTTCAAATTACGATCAACCTATACCAATACTCTCATCGCGCAGATCAATGAAGCTACAGGCAGAATCCATACTTCTTTCAATCAAACTATTGTAGCTACAGGTAGATTATCTTCTACAAACCCAAATCTACAGAATATTCCTACTAATACGGAGTTAGGACAAAAGATCAGGAGGGCTTTTATTGCTGAAAAAGATAAGATCTTAATTAGTTTTGACTACTCACAGCAGGAATTAAGATTGCTGGCACATTTATCTAAAGAGCCGAAATTGATGGAGTCATTTGTGAACAATATTGATATTCATGCAGCAACTGCTTCACAGTTATTCAATACTCCTGTTGTAAAAGTGACCAAAGAACAAAGACGGATAGGTAAGACTGTTAATTTTGGAGTTATCTATGGAATCTCTGCTTTTGGGCTAGGAGATAGATTAAAAATTCCTACTGAAGAGGCTCAAAGTTTCATTGATACTTTTTTTGCAGGTTATCCCAGAGTTAAGGTGTATTTTGAGCAGCTTAAAGCAGAAGCGAGAAATAACGGATATGTAGAAAGTTTATTAGGAAGAAGAAGATCGGCAAATATGCTTAATTCTCCAAATTATCAGCTAAGGCAGGCTGCCGAAAGGGAGATTATTAATTTCCCATTACAGGGAAGTGCTGCTGATATTATGAAGATTGCAATGGTTAAATGTAATGATCTGGTTAATAAACGCTATAGTGATTTTGCAAAAATTGTACTGCAGGTTCATGACGAGTTGATATTTGAAATTGATGATAATAAACCCGATTTACTGCAGGAGTTTCAAAACGAGATTAAGTATTTGATGATTAATGCAATAAAGTTAAATGTCCCAGTGACTGTAGATTCTAAGAAAGGCTTGAATTGGGCTGGGCTCAATTAAACAACAAGTAATAAATAATGAATATTATTGACTAGTGATATATAATTATCGCAATTATTAATAATATTCATATGTCACAACAAATTGAATCTATTGCTCCTCATATATTAGTGAGTAATTATGATCCTACTATGACTGAAATGTTTAGAGGATCTTTCGGTGGTTTTCTGCAAACTCAACAACCAGGTATCTTAGCTCCACTTTGGCTGGGTGATAGACAAGAGTCTACTTTAGAGTATGAAAACTCACTGGGTAGAAGAGCATCTTTATTGACTTTGATGCAGACAGACACGTTAGGAATGGCAAATGTTATGTCTGCGTTAAGTGTTAGAAAAGATTTGAAGAAGACTGAAGCTATTGGTGTTACTGCATTAATAGATGAAAGGGAATTAAGTAGGGAAAATGATGGCACAGTTCTATTAAGAGATGTGCTCGCATCTTGTGCTGGGAAGGGTTTGTTAAAAGGATTGCTTGTGGTGCCAAGCTTTACAGCTGAATTTGCTTCAAATTGGCCTTCATATAATCTAAAGGAAGGATTCGGAGTATTTCCTGATAGTGTTATTGCTGAATCTCCAGCATTTGGAGCCATTGTAGCCAATCACTTGATAAAGAACGGACTACTTAAACCATAAGTAAATAACCTCAGAATATTCGGTATTTAAAAACCTTTTAAAAAAGGGTACAATACAATATATTCTAGCAAGTAAAATAATGAAAAGACTTCTTAGGCTTATCTTTAAGATATTGAGTTTCGCTTTGGGTTTAGTGGCCGCAGTATTCGTAGGGTACAAGATGTTGCGTGAATACCGTAAAAGAGAAAAAATTAAATCCACCCCGGAATTCCAGGAGGTTAAAAAACAAAGTGCTGTTGCCTTGAATTTAACTCCAAGGCAAAAAGAGGTTTACAGATTAATTGAAGCCTCCAAAAAAGTAGAAATGAGAGATATCCTTATTAGAGTTAAAGGAGTGACTGAAAGAACCTTAAGACGCGATTTATTAAAGCTTCAGGAGGAAGGGTTAATAATTAAGAAAGGTAACACTAAATCAGCACAATATATATTAAAGGATGCCTAACTTTTCTCCTAAGTTCACAATAACGACAAATATCCTTCACAATGTTTCTCAATGCGAGGTAGCTAAGGCAATAATTGAGAATTCACCATTAGTACCAGCTTGGGAGAGGAAATTCCAAAGTCAGGCTTTAGTAAGGTCTGTTCACCATTCCACAGCATTGGAAGGGAATGAATTGACCATTGATGAGACTGAGAGGATCATAGATGGTGAAAGAGTTGAAACTTATAGGGTGAGAGATGTTCAAGAAATTATTAATTATCGCAATGTTATCGGATTTATTTCGGAGAATAGTTCAACAGAGTTTACTATGGGTTTTCTTTTAAAGATGCATGAGGTGCTGGGCCGTAAAATATTACCTGATAAATATCTAGGCAGGTTCCGTGATCGTAATGCTATGATAATAAATGATAAAGATTTAGATGTTGTATTTGATCCACCCAAGTTCAATGAGGTAGAGGGGCAGATAGAAGCTCTCACCAAATGGGACTCTGTTGAAGGTACAAAAATACATCCATTGCTTAGAGCAGGTATTATTCATTATGAAATGGTTAGAATCCATCCATTTGCCGACCTAAATGGAAGAACAGCCAGAACTTTGGCTACTTGGTCTTTATATAGAGATGGCTATGATGTTAAAAGCTTTTTTTCTTTGGAAGAGCACTATGATCAAGATCCCAAAGGCTATTATGATGCCTTAGATAGTGCTAATAAAGGCGATATGACAGATTGGCTTACATATTTTACGAACGGTATGATGGTTGAGCTGAATAAGATAAAAGATAAAGTCTGGGAACTAAGTAAAGATAGAAGACTGAGATTAAGAGTAGGACAGGTGGCTTTAAATGAAAGACAGCTTGAAATAATTAATACCCTTGAAAGTGAGGGTGCCATAAGTAATCCTGACTTTGATGAGCTATTTCCGAAAGTATCAGATGATACAATTTTAAGAGATCTCAAGGATCTGATTGAAAAGGGTATAGTCATGAAGAAAGGGCGAACTAAGGGTGCAAAGTATTTTCTAGCTTAAAAGAATCTGCCTTCAAATTAATTTATCATTCAATTATATGAAATTTAGTGAGTTTTGTTCTTATTTAGACCGGATCGAAAATGAAAGCTCAAGAAATGAAATGAGCCTAATTCTTGCTGAACTAGTTAAGAAATCATCAAGTGAGGAAATCCGAAATGCCATTTACTTATTATTAGGAAGAACTGCTCCCTTGTACGTAGCTCAAGAGTTTAATTTTTCAGCAAGATCTATAATAAAGTCCCTGGCTGTTTTCTCTGGTAAAGAAGTCGAAATGATCAATAATCGTTTTAAAGAAATTGGTGATTTAGGAAATTTAACTGAAGAATATTTGGGGGGACAGAAAGGATCTGATTTAGATATAAATGAAGTGCATTACCATTTAGAAAAGCTGGCTAGGATTTCGGGAAAGAATTCACAAAAGCTAAAGCAGGACTACTTTATTGACCTATTAAAGAAATTAAATAGTAAAGAGGGTAGATATATTGGAAGAATTATTGGTGGAGATATGAGGTTGGGGTTAAGTTTGAAAAGTTTATTCCAAGCGCTATCTATTAGTATAACAGGCGATAACAGCATCAAAGATCAGATAGAATATGCTTATGGAGTAAAAGCAGATCCAGGATTAATAGCTAAGATAATTAAAGAGTCCGGGGTAAATGCTATTAGCGAACTCAGACCGGAA
>Ga0172375_10005912_pt1 | contig 17413 bp, 16 predicted proteins | sample LakKiv1m_FD_114537 | JGI IMG/M metagenome (GOLD analysis project Ga0172375, IMG submission 114537) | Freshwater microbial communities from Kabuno Bay, South-Kivu, Congo - kab_092012_11.1m | ecosystem: Environmental > Aquatic > Freshwater > Lake | place: Democratic Republic of the Congo...
CTGTCGTCCTGATGTAATTCGAGAGGGATCCGGGCGAATCGTCGGCGAATTCCGTTGGGAAGGGGCCATTCCCCACGCGGGTGGTGTAAGCCTTGAAGACGCCGAGGATTCTGTCGACATTGCGAGGGCCTATTCCCCCCTGGGCTGCCGCGCCCGCGGCGCAGGACATGCCGGAAGAAACGAAGGGATAGGTTCCCGTGTCGATATCGAGGAGGGCGCCCTGGGCTCCCTCGAAGAGGGTCCAGGCGTTCCGGTGGTGGTGGAGGTAAGAACTGGCATCCAGGGACATGGGAAGGAGCTTCTCTCTCCACGTTGCCAGGAAGGCCCTATCGTCGTCGGTCAAGTTGCGGAGACGGTCCTCGTCGTCGATGTCGGCAAGCCTTATGCCGTCGCGCGAGGCTTTGAGGGAATAGGCGATGCCAATTCCCCGGCCCGTCGTGCCGATGGGCTTCTTCCGCTGACTATCCATTTGCTTGTCGAGTTCCTTGTAGCGCGGGAGCACCAGGTGGGCGCGATCGGAAATGAAAACCCTGCCTTCCCAGTCGATGCCCCTCTCCTTGAGCGCGCCGAGTTCGGAGAAAAGCGCTTCGGGATCGATGACCATCCCGCTTCCCAGGATGACGGTTTTGTCGGGATACAGAATGCCCGAAGGGACGAGATGGAGGGCGTAGCGCGTTCCGGAGAGGACGATCGTATGTCCCGCGTTGGCGCCGCCGGAGAATCGAACGACGATGCCTGCCTCGTGGGCGAGGTAATCGACTATTTTCCCCTTTCCCTCGTCGCCCCACTGGGCCCCGATGATGACTACGTTCATTGCTTTTTCTCCTCTTTATCCGGGAACCTCATTAAGCCCGGGAATGTATGCGAGTACGAAGGTTGCCTTCCGACGTTCAACGTTTCTGGGCGAAAACCCGGTAGTTTATGTCCGGGAACAGGTTGTTCCGCTTCTCAAGCGTGGTCAGCCACTCGGTATCGACGGTGTTGGCGCAGAGCATTTCATAGATGCGCGTAAAATTGCCGACCGATTCCTCGATTTGTCGCTTCGCGAAGGAGCTGGACTGCCCCGAGCGGAGGAGGAGGGGCCAGTCCGAGGACATCGAGAGCAAGGCTTCGCGGGCGCCCTGATTCAGGATACGTTCCCTCAATCCCGATTCGTTGGGAAATCGCTCGGCAAGCTCCATCATCCTCTCGATAGCCTGGTGGCTGTGCCGGTGGACCCAGTCGTTCGAACCGTCCAGCCAGACCTCGGCGTAGCCACCCTCCCCCCACGAGGAAAATTCTGGTTCGGAAAGGGGGTTTTCGGGAAAGTGGCGCTCATATTCGCTCAAGGTCACGAACTCGAGGTCGTCATCGTCGCGCTTCCGGGCCGCCGTCCTGAACAGAGCCTCGAGAAACTGTGGGCCCTCGAACCACCAATGGCCAAAGAGCTCCGCGTCGTAGGGACAGACAATGAGCGGCTTGCGCTCATTCATCCAGAAGGAAGCGGCCCTGGCGGCGGCCTTGCGCTCAGCCAGGAAAGCGTGGGCGTGCTCCACGACTTTCGCGCCGGCGGCGACGGGCTCGTAGGGTCGCTTCTGGTCGGTGTGGCCGGTGACGGACCAATACTTGAACCCTGTGGAGCCGCGCTCGACACCTTCTCCAAGGAAGGGGCTCACATAGGCCGAGTCCAGATCGTAGCCAATGTCACGGTAGAAATCCCGGTAAACAGGATCGGCGGGATATCCTTCGGTTTCCGACCAGACGGCCTTCGTCGCGCCCGCGTCCCGTATGAAAACGGTGAGTCCCGATGGGGTCGTGATTGGCGAAAATGAGCCGTAAAAGGGGGTGGGATGCCCGAGAAGCGCCCCTCTCGTCGTGACGAGCGTGTACTTTATATTGTAGTTGTGGAGCAATTCCCCGAGGCCAGGATACCATCCGAATTGGGGAAGCCAGAATCCCTGCGGGTTTTTCCCGAACACCGACCGGTGCGTCACGATGGCGGTCTCCACCTGCGCGTGGATAGCTTGGGGGGCATCCTGGAACAGGGGGAGGAAGGCGTGCGTGGCGCCACTCGTGAGCACTTCGATTTTTCCCTTTTTGTAGTAATAGTCGAAGGCCGCGAGAATGTTCCGCTGGTAGAGGTTTTCAAAATCCTCTTTATTCCGCTGGTAGAGGCTTTGATAAAGCTGCGCCAGCGGGGAGAAGATCGGATCGCCCTGGAGCCTCTTCTTTTCGTTGGCCGCAAGCTCGAGCTGCAATTCCAGATAGCGCGAATAGCGGTCGCAGAGGAGTTTGTCGGAGAGCATGGCGAGCAGCGTGGGCGAAATCGCTATGCTGAGCTTGAAGGGTACGTTTTCCGATTCCAGCTTCCTGAAGAGGCGCAAGAGGGGAAGATAGGTTTCCGAAATCGCCTCGAAAAGCCATCGCTCTTCGAAAAACGGCTCGTACTCAGGCTTCCTGACGAAGGGAAGATGGGCATTGAGCACCAGCGCGAGGCAGGGCTTCTTCATCTGCTTTATCTTATTCTCCATCGGCCATCAGGATTCTGTTCGGATTTTCGTCCCTTGGCTCTGTCAAATGCAAGCCTTCCATCCCTGAGAGAATCAGCAGGCTCTTCGTGATCTGGGGCATCTGCTGGGTCCGCCGAATGTAGTAGAACGGCATGCGCACTTCGTTGGATCGAGCCAGAGCCTTGATCTTATCACCTTTTCTCAGGCACAAGTCAACACGATACGTTGAGCCGGGTTGGGGGATATTGATGTACCACTTCCAGTCATCGAGGGTTATGCCGATGTCGAAAAAATCCTTCTTGTGTTCTTTTTGGGAATTCAGCTCAGTGACCCGGAGGAAGAGCCCGGCGGAAGATTCCTCTTCGGTGAAAGGCGCGCGCTTCTGCTCGGAAATGTCCCAATAGGCGTAGATCCAGGATGGATCCCGCGGCAGCGCCCTTATCATGGTCTCGTTGTAGCGCTCGGGGATACCGGGGAGATCGGGGGATGGGAAGGGGATAAAAGCGCCGCCGGAGAGCTTTTTCTCTTCCACGTGGCCCGTCCCGTCGTGGCTGAATACCCTGTCCCTGTCGTCGTCATCCAGCGCGGAGATTATCTCCTCGATGATGAAGGGACGATCCAGGCCTTCGGGGATATAGATGCCCATGCGTTCAGCCAGGAGGATGAGCTCCTGATCCGAGAGCAGCGAAAGCTTTTCAGGGTTCACGTTCCTATAGTGAAAAATGCGAGCAGGCTTGTCAAGTATGAGGGCAGGGCATCAAGGCGAGGAAGGAATTCTATCCCCTTGATAGGATAGCCCACTTTTCCGCGCCGCGGGCTTTCTTCTCCTCCGCTGCCTCTGGGGCTTTTGAAGAATCGACACGCCCGAAGTCCTGAAAATCATGAGCACTGCAGCCTCGAGTTCCACGCGCGGCGGATTCAGCGGCTGGATGAAGGATCGCGCCGAAAGGAGAGCCTCCCTGAAAGCTTCGCTCGAATCATCGATCGTGCCTTCCTCGGGCACCAGCCATGATCGAAGAAAGTGGGAGAGCGCGATCGAAAGCTTCTGTTTGCCACGCGCCGATGATTCCTCACCCGGCTGCTCGATATCCGCGTCGCTGATATCGATGTGAAGGTCGTCGAGGATTTTCAGGTCGGCGAAAAGCCTCTTCGAATAGCCGATATCGGCCTGGATTTTTGCCCATACCGAGGGGACGAAGTACTCGAGAAGCCTGAATTCGCTCAGGGCGCGAAAAACGGGCTCGGATTTGCCTGAGGCCAGAATCTTGAAGAATTCCTCGGTCATCCTCGAATGGCTTACACCGGCGAGAAGGGATGCGTCCTTTCTGATAGCCCGCCTGAGCGAGAATGGTACGCTGAAACCCGCCAGCGAGCCGTATTTCACGCCGCGGATGATGCGTACGGGGTCTTCCTTGAAGATTCTGCCGATAGGAATGATGGGTTTGATCTTCCCGGCCTTGATATCCTTGAAGCCGCCCACGAAGTCGACGAGGGTTTCATCGGTCGGGTCGTAATAGAGGGCATTGAAAGTAAAATCCCTGCGCAGGACATCCTCGTCCATGGTACCGAATTCGTTGCCCACCGATCCGTTCTTGTTGGACCTGAAGGTGCTCACTTCGAAAATCTTTCCGCCCGCCATAATATGGACAAGGCGAAATCTCTTGCCTATAATCCTCGCGTTCCTGAAGATTTTTTTTATCTTCGTCGGGAGGGCGTCGGTGGCGAGGTCGAAATCCTTGGGCTTTCTGTCCTGCAGGAGGTCGCGGACCGCGCCTCCCACGATATAGGCCTGATGGCCTGAATTCTTGAGGTGTTCGATTATCCTGATGGCGTCCGGATCGATCATGGATTTCTTGATGCCATGTTCACCTTCGGTGTAGATGAGTGCTTGCTCGACAGGTTTTCCTTTCTTGTCTCTGCGATATCGGGTAAACACGAAGAAGCCTCACTCGTTTATAATGATGCTACATCCAAGACCTGCATGGATCCGTGGAGCAGGAACTTTCCGATTATGCAATCAACTGACGCGATTATGCAAGGTGCCTCGAAAACCAATCGGCGATGTCGGAAAGCACTTCAGCCTTGTTCAGTTCGTTGATGCTCTCATGCCTGCCGCCCTCATAGCATTTGGCTTCGAAATCCACGAGCCCGAGTTCCTTGAAAGCCCGCGCCAGCTTCTCGAAACCCGCTTTCATGCCGATGACGGGATCCTTGCATCCGCAGAACAAATAGATAGGAAGGCTTGTCGGAACGCTTTCAAGAAAGCCCTCCGCATAGACTTTCCGGAGGCCTCGTATCAGGTCGCTGTAAAAGCCATAGGAACAGACGAAATTGCATTTGGGGTCTTGGACATAGGCGGCGACGACATTCTCGTCCCTGCTTATCCAGTCCGAGCCCGTTTTCGCGTCGGGCACTGTCTTCGCGTAGCCGCCAAACGTCATGGCTCGGGGCAGCTTGGCCGGAGCGTGCGCTCCCTTCACCATCATGCCGATCTTGACCACGACGCCCCCCGCAAAATCGAGGAGAGGCGCAGGTTTTTCAGGGGGGGCCGAAAGGACGACGCCATCCAGATATTTGCCGTAGATCCCGCAAAGCGCCAGCCCGAGCAAAGCGCCAAAGGAATGGCCAAAATAGTAGAGAGCGATACCGCCCTGTTCCTTGGCGGCGAAATCCCCGAATTCCATGAGATCCTCGACGACTCGCTCGAAGCCATCGATATCGGCGAGGTAGCCTCTGTTATAACCTTCGTCGGTGTCACCATGACCCCGGAGATCGGGAATGTAAGCGGCCAGTCCGATGGAGGCGAGCGTTTCCGCGAGTTCAAGAAAACGACTCCCGTAATCGTTCATTCCATGACCTATCACGACGACAGCTTTGGCAGGAATCAAAGGGCTCACTTTTTGATACGCGATCATTTTTCCATCCGAAGCAGCAAACCTCAAACCACTTTCTAACATGCTGGCCCTCCATGGACATAAAAGGCACGATCAACATTTTTTCCTATAATCGAGGATTCATTATAGGTTTACTATAGTATCGGTTCAAGCGAAACAAAAATGTAGTGCCGAATTTTATGGACCTACGGTGCTGGCGCAAGATCGTCATGAGGCGTTATACTGCCTCCGCGAATGCGACAGGCGATCCTGCTTGGATCCCAAGATGCCGCAACGCGCGGGGAACAACTGAAAACCTTCATATCGCACAGCAAGGAAGAGACAATCGCATTCGGCGAGCTGATCGGGAAGGCGGCGCCCGGAGGAAGTGTCATCGCCTTCAGAGGCGACCTGGGCGCGGGCAAGACCACCTTGAGCAAGGGGATCGCGAAAGGCCTCGGCATCAACGAGGAAGTGACCTCCCCTACCTATACGATCGTTTCCGAATACAAAGGGAGGCTCGCTCTATACCACATCGACGCCTACCGGCTTGGCGGAGAAGCGGATTTCGCGGAAATAGGGGCCCATGATATGCTCGAAAAACCGGGAAGCCTTTGTCTCATTGAGTGGAGCGAGAGGTTGCCGGGAATCGTGAACGATACAACGGCAATCATCGACATTCGCTTCGAGCATGGCGACGAACGCAGGCTTTCCTTGAGCGGTCCTTGGCTGGAGGCTTTGCTGCCATGAACATACTCGTCTTCGATACATCCACCGATATTCTCGCCGTTGGCGTCGCCAAAGACGATGGGAGCATGAAACTGAGGGCCGAAAACGGCTTTCGACACTCTGAGACCCTTTTGCCGACGATCGAGCGCTGTCTTTCTGAATCTGGTCTGGAACTCAAGGATATCGAACTCATCGCCTGCACCAGCGGTCCCGGATCGTTCACCGGGCTGAGAATAGGGATGTCCACGGCAAAAGGCCTCTCGCTTGCCCTTGGCATTCCCTGGGTCGGCGTGCCAACCTTGGACTGCATCGCTTTCGGGAGTAAAAACCCGGGATGCGTGACAGTGCCAGTTCTCGATGCCAGGAAAAACAGACTTTACGCCGCGCTGTATCGGGACGGACGAAGGGTCAGCGAGTATCTCGATAATTCGATTGCCCAATTGCTCGCCCTGCTCGACGGCGAAGAAGAAGTGCGATTTATCGGTCCCGACGCTGACCTTTTCGCCGATTACGCCCTCGAAAGGCCGGGGTTCATCGTCGAGACAGACGATCCGGAAAGGAAGCTCAGAGGCTTATCCGCGCTGGCGGAGCTCCACTACAAGGAAAAGGGAGGGGCCAAGGATGATGAAGGCCCTCTTTACCTGCGCGAACCGGAAATTGGCTGAGCGGTTCCCCTTAAAGCATTTTCAGGAATACTCTCCGACGCTTGTGCTGCCGCTTGGGATAGTCCTTCCAGAGCCCATGCACGGCAACATTCGTTTCCAATTCAGGGTTGGTCTCGGAAAACTTTATCCCGTTATCTATCGCGCTTTGGTTGAGGCTGGTCATGATGATGGCGACCACGCCCCTGGCAACGAACTCCTTGCGGACCGCGATCAGCATCATATCCATGGTCTTCGGTTTTCTCAGCGCCATGAGAAGACGGACCCATCCAAAGGGAAGGAGTCGGCCACGCGATTTATAGAGGGCATCGGAGAGGCTCGGGATCGTTATCGCGAAGCCGGCGAGCCTTTCATCCTTGTCGACAAGGATTTTGGTGAAGCGCGGATCGACGAAACTCAGGTATTGGTCGATATAGGCTTCGACTTGCTTCCGGGATAGGGGCGTCGTGCCATAGAGCCCGGCATAGGCCTCGTCCAGAAGTTCAAAAAGCTGGTCCGCGTATTTTTGGATGAGCTCCTTCTTGCTCTTCCACTCCGCTATCCGGACACCCGATCGCTTGGAAATGATCTCATTCACTCTGAGAACCTTCTCAGGTATGGCCTCGGGGGTCTGAACCAAGAATTCTATCCAATCGACATCCTTGGCATATCCAAGTTTTTCCATGTAAACGGGATAGTAGGGATGATTGTAGATCGTGGCGAAGGTGGCGCGCTCGCCGAAGCCTTCCACAAGCATCCCTTCACGGTCCAGATCCGTAAATCCAAGAGGACCGTGCACGCCCTCCATTCCATTGTCGCGCGCCCACTTTTCCACCGTTGTCACGAGGGCCTTGGCCACCTCGAAATCCTCGATGAAATCGATCCAGCCGAAACGCGCGTACTTCTTCCCCCACTTCTCCACGAAACGGCGGTTGATTATGCCAGCAATCCTTCCAGCCATCCTTCCATCTTTCCACGCTGTCCAATATTCGGCTTCACAGAACTCGAAGGCGGGATTCTTGTTTTTGCTCAAAGTATTGATATCATCGAAGACGAGGGCAGGAACCCAGTTGGGCTCGCTTCCATAGATTTTTTCGGGAAATGTAACGAACGCGCGCAGTTCCGACCTCGAGGTCACCTTTTTGATATCGATGCTCATTGCTTCTCCTCATTTCCCTGGGATGCGTCCAATTCGGTCTTCCACTCGAAGATGAAATGTTCGTAAGCGGCGATCGTCGCCGAAGTGACGATGTCGCCCAACTCGCCTCTTCCCAGCCAGTCATTTCCTTCGAGAATGTAGAGGTGATCGAGGGCGGAACGGGCATCGGCAAGAAAGAATCCCCGATCTATGCGTCTCCGGTTTTCCAATCCCTTGAGGGTACTCTCGAAGACTTCTTCTCTTTTCTGTTCGCGCCAATCCGTGGAAGACATCGTCGCCCCGCATAAAAATGTTGAAGGGATTCAGACTCGCCCCGCGTTCAGCCCTTTCCCGTTTTCTGGCCGAAGTATAGCTGACTGCCCTTGTACTGTAAAGCGGAGATGCCCGGAAGGCCTTGACTAAGGGCCGCGCGAGCAGGTATAAATCTTCCGTTCATGGCGAGGTAGCTCAGTTGGCAGAGCAAGCGGCTCATATCCGCTGGGTCGTGGGTTCAATCCCCTCCCTCGCTATCGTGAAGGCGGTCTCGACGAGGCCGCCTTTTTTTGTCTATACTCCTCCCATGGACTCTTCGAGACTCAAGCCAAAGCCGGAATGGATCAAGGTCCGACTGCCCGCGGGCAACGAATGGAAGAAAGTCGACGACATTCTGACGAAGCACGGCCTCCATACGGTCTGCGACGAGGCTCGTTGCCCGAACAAGGGCGAATGCTGGGGCTGCGGCACCGCCACCTTCATGATACTCGGGGATATTTGCACGCGGGGCTGCAAATTCTGCGCCGTTGAGGCGGGAAAATCCGGAAGGCCGCCTCGCGAGGACGAGCCGGAGGCGCTCGCGCAGGCGGTGTGCGAGATGGGTCTTTCCTACGCGGTCATAACGAGCGTCGACAGGGACGATCTTCCCGACAAGGGCGCCGTCCATTTCGCGCGGTGCATCGAGGCTATCAAGCGAGCCTCGGCCGAAACAAAAATCGAGGTCCTCATCCCCGATTATGTGGGTGATGAATTGCGCGCCATCGTGGCAGCCGGCCCCAACATTGTCGCGCACAATGTCGAGACCGTTCGAAGACTCCAGCATATCCGCGACTCGAGGGCGGGTTTCGACAAGAGCCTTGCGACGCTTCGCCAGGCGAGGGCGATGGGCGTTGCCGCCACGAAATCGAGCGTCCTTCTCGGCCTCGGCGAAACGAGGGACGAGCTGAAAACGACGTACGGCGAATTGCGCGAGGCTGGTGTGGACATCCTTGTTATGGGGCAATATCTGCAGCCATCTCCGCGAGAAATTCCGGTCGAAGAATACCTCCACCCCGACCTTTTTGCCCTGTACGCCGAGGACGCGAGGGCAGCGGGCTTTTCAACGGTCATCGCCGCCCCCTTCGCTCGAACCAGTTACCACGCCTTCGACGCGTGGAAGAAGGCCCAATGAAAATTGAAGCCATAGGCAAACCCCAGGGCTCCAAGCTGCTCAGGATTTCCGCTAAACTCTCCGAGCCGCTCGGCGATGCAAGTTCGATCGAATCGATTTCCATTCGTGGGGATTTCTTCGCTGTCCCCGAAGAGCTGTTTGAAGCGGCTGAATCCCGTCTCATCGGGACGAAGCTGGCCAATCTGGCGACGGTTTTCGACAGCTTGATGGCAGAAATGCACATACAAGTCGTAGGCATCTCAGGCTTTGGGCTTCTCTCTACCCTAAAAAGGACTATCGATGAAATATCCATGCAGGATACTGCGAACAGGCTTTGATACAGCCTATTTCAACATGGGCCTCGACGAGGCTGTTCTGGAGTCGGTCGCATCGGGATCATCGCTTCCAACGCTCAGGTTCTACGGCTGGAAGCCGCGGGCTATTTCCCTTGGCTATTTTCAGGGGATACGGGATGAAATCGACGTCGAGGCATGCCACGAACATGGGGTCGATATCGTGCGGCGCATCACCGGCGGTGGCGCCGTATTCCATGACGCCGAGTTGACCTACAGCATCGTGATCCCGGAGGGTCACCCATTGGCCCCCCCTTCCATCCTCGATTCCTATGGCATTCTCTGCGCAGGTATCATAGAAGGGCTCAAGGAGCTGGGAATCGTCTCGGAATTCTCTCCCATCAACGATATCGTCAGCGGTGGCAAGAAAATCTCGGGCAATGCCCAGACCAGGAAAAGGGGCTGCCTGCTGCAGCATGGCACGGTGCTCATAAGCGTGGATGTGGATGAGATGTTCACTCTCCTGAAGGTCCCCAAGGAAAAAGCGCTCGGCACGATGATATCCGATGTAAAAGCGAGGGTAACATCCCTGTCGGACATACTGCATTCGGAGATTGCTTTCGAGGATGTGGCCGCGGCCATGCAGAAAGGATTCGCGCACTCTCTCAACCTGGACGCGCTGGAGGATTCCCCGACGCATGAGGAATCGGCCAAAGCCAAAGGACTTGCCGAGACGAAGTTCTCCTCGGAAGAATGGATTTTCAAACGCTAAGCGGATAAAATGCGCGAGATGAAATGCGCGATGTGCGGGTTGGCGACCGAGCCTTTTCCCATCACAACGAAAAAATCGGTATCCATGTATCATCGCTGCGACCACTGCGGTTTCATAAGCATTGCCAGCCGCCACCACCTTTCCCCGGCCGATGAAAAGGCCCGCTACCTGCTGCATAAGAACGAAGAATCCAATGCCGGCTACCTGGGCTTTTTGCGCCACTTTTTGCAGTCTGCCCTCATCCCCTATAAAAGGCAGGGAAGCCTCGTGCTCGATTTCGGCTCAGGTCCTTCGCCCCTCCTCGCGAAGATAGCCGCCATCATCGGATATCGCTGCGATCTCTATGATCCGATTTTTGCGAAAACACGATCATGGCGACAACGCGACTACGACGCGATCCTGCTTCACGAGGTAGTCGAGCATATGCGGCACCCTTCCGCTGTCTTCTCGCTCCTGACAGCGCGCATCAAAGCGGGCGGCATACTCGCGATCAGGACTCGGTTTCTTCCCGGCTCCATCGACGATTTTTCCTCATGGTGGTACAGGATGGATCCTACCCATGTGAGCTTCTTTACGCCGGCCTGCCTCACCGAATTTTTCTCGCTCAAAGGATACTCTCTCATCTCGCTTCAGAAGCCAGACATAATTATCTTCAGAAACGAAGGAAATCCATCCCGAGCTCAGGTCGCCGATTGACTCGGATATTCTTTCTGCTACACTCTTTCCGGCATAGTAGTGCCGCGCACGGTATGTTTCGAGGATTTCCACTGGGAGCGTCATGGCGATATCGATCCTGCAAAACATTTCCCTCATCATCTCCATTGCCGTAATCTATCATTTCGTCTCGCGCCAACTGCATGGCAGGCCGCTCATCGTTTCGGCGCTCAATGGAGCATTATTCGGTTCGGCGGCCATGCTCGCGATGCTCAATCCCTTTCATTTTGCCACAGGCATCATCTACGATGGGCGGACCATTATAATCGCCGTGGCCGGCTTGTTCGGGGGCCCTCTCGTCGTCGGCGTGGCGGTGGCGATCGCCATCGCTTTTCGCGTCTTCAGTATAGGGGGGACAGGCTATTTAGCGGGCATATTGTCCATTCTGTTTGCCGCCGCGATCGGTCTCGCGTTCTTCTATTGGAGGAAACGCAGCAAGAAACCGCTCGATAATTGGAGACTCCTGGCGATCGGCTACCTCGTCCATATCTTCATGCTCATCGCTCAATTTGCCCTGCCCGACCAGCGTTGGAAGACCGTCCTCCCGGCCATCATCGTTCCCGTCCTGTTTCTCTACCCCCTGGCCTTCTTCTTTATATGCAGGCTCTTCATCGACAACGAGGAAAGAACGAAAAACCTGGCGATGCTCAAGGAGTCGGAAGCCCGGTATAAGCTCCTCTTCAAGGCTCATAGCTCTATCATGCTGCTCATCGATCCCGATTCGGGGCAGATCATCGACGCGAACCCCTCGGCTGAGGCATTCTATGGCTGGACAAGATCACAGCTGCTTTCAATGAACATCTCGGAGATAAACATCCAGCCCGTTGATCAAATAAAGGAAAGGATGAAGCAAGCCCAGAGCAAGAATAAAAATATCTTTATCCTGAAGCACAGGAGAGCTTTCGGGGATATCAGGGATGTGGAAGTTTTCTCAAGTCCTGTTGAGTACTCAGGGGAAAAGGTTCTTTACTCCATCGTCCACGATGCCACCGCCAGGATACAGGCGGAGAACAAGGTGAGGGAACTCAATCAGACTCTCGAACAGAGGGTGGCGAAGCGAACCCAAGAGCTCCAGGACATGAACAAGGAACTTGAAGCCTTCGCCTATTCGGTTTCCCACGATCTTCGCGCCCCGCTGAGGGCAATCGAGGGTTTTTCATCGTTGCTCAGCGAGGAGGCGGGCAAAACGCTCTCCGAGTCATCGGAACATTATCTCGGCCGCATACGGTACAATGCCAAGAAGATGAGTCAATTGATCGACGATCTCTTGCGGCTCTCGAGGATTAGCAGGCAAAATCTGGAATATTCGAAGGTAGATCTCTCCCGACTCGCCAGGGAAATAGCGGCGGAGATGGCGACCCGGTATCCTGCCAGGAAGCTCTCGATTTTCGTCCAGGAAAACATGGTCGCGTCGGCCGACAAGGCGCTTCTGGAAGTCCTGCTCCGGAATCTTTTAGGCAACGCCTGGAAATTCACCGCATCCATCCCCGATGCGGAGATTCGCTTTGAATACATGGACAGGGACGGCCAGAGGATCTATTCTATCGTCGACAACGGCATCGGCTTCGATATGGAATACGCCGACAAGCTGTTTTCGCCATTCCAGCGGCTCCACAACGAAAAGGAATATGACGGCTCAGGCATAGGACTCAGTATAGCGCGGCGGATCGTCGCGCGACATGGCGGCAGAATCTGGGCTGAATCCGCGCCGAAAAAAGGCGCGACATTCTATTTCACTCTGGGAGGTGGATGATGTCCTCGAGCCTTTCCGAAAGCACAGTGATTCTTCTCGTCGAGGATAATCCCGACGATGAAGAATTGACACTCCTGGCATTCAGGAACAATCAGATCGCCAATCCCATCATCGTCGTTCGCGATGGTGCCGAAGCATTGGAATTCCTTTTTAAGACGGGAAAATACGAAGGCAGGGACCTGAGAACTAATCCTCGTCTCGTTCTGCTCGACCTCAAACTTCCAAAAATTGGGGGCCTGGATGTTCTCAGAAAACTGAGAGGCGCGCCAGCGACCCAGTTTCTTCCCGTCGTGGTGCTGACCACATCCAACCAGGATGAAGATATCGTGAATAGCTATCGATTTGGCGCCAACAGTTTTATTCGAAAGCCTGTGGAATTTAGCAAGTTCAACGAAGCGATAAGGCAACTGGGACTTTATTGGCTCCTTCTCAACGAAGTCCCGCTGGCACAATGACGTTTGCTCAGTAAGGAACACCAATGCCCACACTTTATGAATACAAGGGATTCTTCCGCGTTTTGAGCATCGAGGACAATCCCGATGACGCGTTCCTCATTCTCCACACGCTGAAAGCCAATTTCCCCAAGGTTGAATGCACTCAAGTATCCGGCAAGGCGGAACTCCTGGACCTCATTTCCGGCGACTACCATCCCGAAATTATTCTCTCCGATTGGTCCCTTCCTCAATTCAACGGGCTGGCCGCCCTCGAAATGATGCGCGCGAAAGGAATAGATGTTCCCTTCATCATCGTATCGGGAAAGATCGGCGAGGAGACCGCCATCCACGCCATCAGGCAAGGTGTCTACGATTATGTCCTGAAAGACAATCTCGGCCGTCTGCCCACGGCGATTCATCACGCTTTGGAGTATTACGAAAACGAGAAGAAAGCCAAGATTCACAACGCTCTTATCGCCTTGCAGGCGACCGCGCTCAGGGTAGCCCCTGCGGCGATAGCGGTTTTCGATCCTTCAGGCAGCGTTGAATGGATAAACCCAGCCTTCGAGGAACTCACCGGTTACTCGAGCAATGACTTGCTGGGACTCGACATTCGTACCGCCTGCTCGGCGGCGAGGAATCTGCGGCTCGAATCGATGGACAAAGGTTCCGAAATGCACAAGGAGAGGATGTTCACCGGAATCGAGAGGAAGAAAGACGGGAGGCTCTACTATGAAGAAAGCCGGTTTTGCCCTGTCATCGATCAAGAAGGGAAGCTTATCCATATTGTCGCCATACGAAAAGATGTCACTTCGACCGAGCAGCAGAAAAAGGAACTGGAGTTGGATTTGCTGCTTTCAATGGCGCTCGCCCAGGCTAAAAGCCCGGAAGGCCTTTGCCTGAGCGCGCTTTCCTTCCTGAAGGAGCAATTTCCCGAAAGTCGTCAGACCATCCGCCTTTTCACCGATGGAAAGTCGAGCGATGAGAAATGGTTTGGGGAGAAACCAGATAGCTTGCCGCCAGCGGGGCATGGCGAGCGGGCGAACCGCGAAGATCCAAGCCAATCCAGCGCCGAGTATCGCAGCTATCAACACATCATGGAAATGGGCGAGGAAAAAATCGCCCAACTTCAGATAACCTACCCAATGACTTCCCCCTTCGACCAGGAAAAGCTTTTCGACGCATTGACCGGTCAGATAGATGTGGCCCTGCAAAGAATGATCGCCCAGCAAAGATTTTCGGCGCAAATCCGGAATGTCTCATTCCTCAAACTGATAAGCCGGACCATCAGCGTCGAGATGGATTTTGAAACGGTGGGTGGCCCGCTTCTGCGCAAAATCCAGGAAATCCTCGATTGTGACGCGATAGCGCTTTTCCTCAATGAAAAAGAAACGGACGAATTGCGATGTCGCGCCCAAAGCGGCTTTAGAACCGGCATCGTGACTCACGCCAGCATCCACCTTGGACAACCGTATGTGGGTATCGCGGCGGAAGAACAACGCATCGTATCGGTATCGGATTTCAGCGATCTTGACTCTAAGAGTTCGCTATTGGCGCTCGTCAAGGCCGAGAATTTCGTATCGCAAGCCTGCGCGCCAATCATCATAGGGGGCAAGGTTATTGGCGTCTTGGAAGCGTTCCAGCGCAAAGTCAATTCGCCGAATTCCGAATGGTTCATCCTATTCGATGCCATTGCCACCCAGACAGGACTCGCGCTCGACTACAATTCGATAAATGCCGACCTGCAGCAGGCGTATCTGGATCTGGAACTTTCATATGAAGCCACGATTGAAGGCTGGTCGGCGGCGATGGACTACAGGGACCAGGAGACGGAGGGTCATTCGAAGCGTGTCACTTCGCTGACGCTCTCCCTTTCCGCCCGACTTGGCGTTTCGGAAGAAGAGATAACCACCATACGCAGAGGAGCCCTCCTTCACGATATCGGCAAGATCGGGATTCCAGACAGCATCCTCAAAAAGCCGGGGCCTCTCGACGAAAAGGAATGGGAGCTCATGAAAAAGCACCCGCTCATCGCGTACGAGCTGCTTTCGAAAATTCCCTATTTAAGGCAAAGCCTGGATATACCGCTCTATCACCATGAAAAATGGGATGGAAGCGGCTATCCCTATGGCTTGAAGGGCGAGCAGATCCCCTTCGCGGCGAGGCTTTTCTCGATTATCGATGTGTTCGACGCGCTGACGAGCGACAGGCCTTACCGACAAGCCTGGTCCAAGGCCGAAACGCTCCGCTATATCCAGGACCAAGCCGGCATTCAATTCGATCCCGCCATAGTAAAAATATTTATTCCGATGATTGAAGGATGATAGAGGTATCATGGATTTTCTTTCCGCACTGTGGAATCGCGCCAAAGATCAGCCTAAAGTTCATGTTTATCTTGGAAGCGCGGCGGTAGGCATAATTTCCGGCTTAGTCATCGTAGCCTACCGCTCAATTATAACGTTTTTCGAAGCGTCCAGGGAGGATTCCCTTAAGAGCATCACCGGTTCTTTGTTTGGGCTCGCGATCTGGTTTTCCATCGCGATAGCGGCAGGGATAACTACGGCGATGTTGACCAGGAGAAAACCCCTCATCAAAGGTTCTGGGATTCCCCAAGTAAAAGCCTTTCTGCTGAGAAGAGTCACCTTCGATTGGAAGCGGGAATTGCCTTTCAAGTTCATCGGAGGCTCGCTCGCCCTTGGAGCCGGACTATCCTTGGGGAGGGAAGGCCCTTCCATCCAGCTGGGTTCGCTGGTGGGGAGCGCCATGGACGATTGGACGGGGAGGCATGATTATACCCGCTATTTCGTGACCGCCGGGGCGGCGGCGGGAATTTCCGCCGCGTTCAACGCCCCCCTCGCGGGCGTCCTTTTCTGTCTGGAAGAGCTTCACAGGAACTTTTCGCCAATCATGCTGACGAGCACGCTTATCGGATCCTTCTTCGCCAATGCCGTGATGTGGATGTTTTTCGGGAATTCCGCCGTTTTCGGTATTCATCTTGCGCAGCTACTTCCGCTGAAACTCTACTTTAGCGCGGTATTGCCGATAGGCATAATCTGCGGCCTGCTCGGAAGCGTCTTCAATCACAGCCTCCTCGGATTTCAGGCAAGGTTCAAGCGATTGCTGCCTAATGAGACCCATCGCATTGTCGCGGCTTTCGCGGTGGCGGCGGTCATCAGCCTCATCTTCTCCCCTATCACGGGAGGGGGCAATACGCTGATCGAAAAAGTAACCAAGCCTGGAACCTCCTTGGCGATGATCGTCCTCCTGATCGCGGGAAAGTTCATATTCACTTTGTTCTCGTATGCCTCAGGAGCGCCGGGAGGCATCTTTCTCCCAATGCTGGCGATCGGCGCCCTCATCGGAGCCCTCGCTCAAGCGCTTCTTCCCGTCTTCGGAATTGAAGGGAACTACCTCGCCAACTACATCCTGCTCGGGATGGCGGCCTTTTTCGTGGCGGTAGTACGCGCGCCCATCACGGGAGCGGTTCTTATCACTGAAATGGCGGGGAGTCTCGGGCATTTCCCCGCGTTTATCCTCGTGTCGGTCATCGCTACCCTCGTGGCGGGGCTCGTAGGGGCGAAGCCAATATACGACTCCCTTCTCGAGCAGATAACACCTGCTCTTATCCGTAAGAAAGACAGCGTTCCTATTACCTTGCATGTGCCGCTCATGGAAGGCTGCCAAGTGAGCTCCTGCGCGGATGTCGTCGCGTCCCTGCCAGAGGGTTGTATTCTCTCGGCGATCATCCGCGGCGACGAAAGGCTTTTCCCGGAGCCCAGCGAGGAAGTCCATCCCGGGGATGAGCTCCAGATCCTCGTCAGGAAAGACCAGGCCGCGGCCTTGAAGGAGCGTATCCTCGAGATCGGAAGAGCCTCTCCAGGAAGTATCGAGTCCTGAGAGTTCGTCGCCGCCCTTGGATTGGACTTAAATTCAGAAATCTGAGTCCATTTTGAGTTCAGTCGGAAAGGGGATAGTAAGCATTGTTATGATAATGTGACATGGCCCAGCGTCTAGACTTGGGAGGTACAAAACAGCTAGTCAGGCAGCGCCGTTCGTGAACCGCCCCGGGTTTACTGGAGACTGGGAATCTTGAGAGGATACAGTCATGGACATGGCACACAGGTTTTCACCGGAAGTACGAGAACGGGCGGTTC
>Ga0172375_10005913_pt1 | contig 17413 bp, 15 predicted proteins | sample LakKiv1m_FD_114537 | JGI IMG/M metagenome (GOLD analysis project Ga0172375, IMG submission 114537) | Freshwater microbial communities from Kabuno Bay, South-Kivu, Congo - kab_092012_11.1m | ecosystem: Environmental > Aquatic > Freshwater > Lake | place: Democratic Republic of the Congo...
CCTTACCACCCTAGCCATAAGATTGGCATCCGGCTCCATATCTCGCGATACAACCGTCTCGATTTGCACATCGCGCATCGGCGGCCTTTCGTTATTGGTCACAGTTCGGATGGATACGTCACCGTTTATCGACAACCTGCTGATCAGGGGATAAGGTGCGTTTGTGCTTATCGATTCGCCACATCCTCTTTGCCATGATTCAAATAGTTCTTGTTTTTGGATCGAGGGAAGTGTTGCAGAGAGAAGAATCGCGCTTCCCCCGACAGCCTTCTGACGTTTAAGTACCTCTTCAAGCAAACCGCACATATAGCGGTCATATGCATGCACTTCATCAACGATTAAAACACTCTTCATCACGCCAAAGCTTCTTACAAAATTGTGACGTATCGGCAGTACTGAGAGCAAAACTTGATCAATCGTGCAAACGCCAATCTGCCCGAGAAAAACACGCTTTCGGCTTGTTGAAATCCATTCCGCGCACTGGATGGATCCTTGATCACAGTTTTCCGCACTTGATCTACCTGCTGCCCGAAGGTTGGCAAATATTGCATTGTATTTTGCCTTACCGTGAGCAAGCACAAGATTAGCATCGCCTCCTTCAAACAAAACCGGCGCAAGAGTCTGCAATCGTTCAAGCATTGCATCCGCCGTTGCTTGCGTTGGTAGGGCAAATACGATCGAATCCGCCTGACCATCAGCAACCAGTTTCCAAGCCAATGCTAATGCGGCTTCAGTTTTTCCGGAGCCTGTGGCACTTTCAATGATAGTAAGCCCGTTTTCAAGCCGCGTCTCATCGATAAGCGTCTGAATTTGTCGTGGCTTATTATTTTCCGCCAGCAACGCTGCCACTCCTGCAAATATTGACGCATTGCACCCTGTAATTCCGGTTCTTCGAAGAATGTTTGTTTTTCGACAATACGCCAATGCCTCTTCAAAGTAGCTACCAAGTTGTAAGTCATTTTGAATCCAGCGAACAAATAAGTCATTAGACGCAATCCAGTCTACAACAGAACAGAATCCGGCAATAAATGCTTGGTTTTCCGCAGGAAGGTTAGGAATATTATTGTTACAGCTCAAAAACATCTCTCGCATAGCCCGGAACCATTCCTTACGCGCTTGCCTGTCATGCTCGGCAACATTACATTCAACGTTTGGGCCACGCCAGTCTGCACTTTTCGAAATTACCCCATGGTGGCCGGCAACTGCCGCACACCACGGTTTCCACTGATCCAGCAAATTTTCATCGCGGTCATTTAAGGCAAGCAATTCGGGGAAAAATTTAATGAAAGCGCCATACCCTGCCTCACCGTGGTTAAATTCCGCGATATGAGATTGACTCATCTGAAGATCATTCTGGCCTAAACCAGCCCAGACAATATCTCTAATCTCTGGAACTTTTGATTGAAAACGTATATCAAACTTACCAAAATCATGGACAGCAAGGAAGAAAGAAATAATTCCATACAGTCGCTCATCATTTCCCTCAATCCCAATTGCGTACGCAATTCTTGAAAGCAAAGCATAGTCTTGCTCAAGCCATACTCGCGCCACCGCTGCAACATCGAGGCAATGGTAAGGTAAAAGATGGTAGTCCCAGGCTCCATCATCCCGCTTGCGCGCTTTTCCCCAATATTTATAAAACTTCTCATCTCCAACCATTACAAATGACTCCGCCATCTGGTAACAAATTCAGAGGCATAGTTTCGAGCAAGACCAGCGGTTTGACGGAAAGATGCTTCCAGCGCGTAAAACACCCACTTGCCATTTGGATCCTGGCGAATATGTGCTATTGTGGGCATGTAAGACTGGCTGGCCGGGGCATCCAAAACTCTATCGATTCCTTTCGCTTTATTTTGGCGTTTCAGGCAATGTCAACGCTTGAGGTTCTCGGGCAAAACGCCGGTATGAATTCGCTAATATTGTATCACTCAAATATAAAATCGAGATTTTAATTATTCGCAGGTTATCACAACACCACGACAGCGTCGTGTCGTCTCACTCATTTACGCACCGAAATCGAGGGATTTGATGGTCAGTTCGATCTTGCCAACGAATTAAAGATTGCAGATTTTGGTCGAGTTCAAGCAGGCGTTAACGAGAGACCTTCTAAATTTCATTTCCCTACGGCGGCATCTTTCCCAATGTCCCCGCCACAAATCACCGGCGCCTGCCTGCCGCAGGCTGGGGCAGGCCCCTTTGTCAGGGCCGATACGCCTAACAAGCCCTTCCTTTTTCATTTTATTAAGATTCCACTCTATTCCCTTAGGTGAGAGGCCTACTTTTTCGGCAAGTTCAGCCGTCGTTATTATCGGGACATCCCTTATGAGACGTAAAATTTTCTCCCTAGTTTCCTCCCTAGCTTTCCCCCTAGTTTTCTGGGTAGCTTTCTGGGTAGTACCCAGAACAGGGTATTCCTCCCCTGTATCACTTTTTCGTTTGAGCGCTACGATAAAGTGAGTGCCGATCCCCTTAGACTCTACACCTCGGAGATTAATTGTGCGCAACACGATGAAGGAGCTCTGAAATGAAGGTTTGATACTTAACGCCTAATTTCCGGGCTTTCTGCTTGATGCTTTCCAAATCATAGCTATTCACGCGAATGTTAAGGACGGCGTCTTTTTTCCTTCTGGCAAGAGCTTGAGCAATTTCATCCTGGTCAACTTTGCTGATATCCACGTATTCGCCCTTGAGCAACGCCCCCTCAATTCTTTTCTCCTGGCTCGTTAATTTAATTCGCCTCATTACAATTCCCCTTTCCTATACGCTTTCGTGTATTTCCTGCTTGGATATAAAGTCTTCAGGAAAATTTCCTGTTCACTTTCGACATAAGGAACGATCCAAACATATCCCTTGTGCTCAAAAAGCATGATGTTTTGATGCTCTCGCTTCGGATGCCTTTTAGCGCCAATAAACTTCGAGTTAAGAACATCTTCAAAAGACGCCCCTCTTGTCTTTTTTAGCCTTGCACTCTTTAACAGGCTCCACTTAACTTGCTTCATTCGGCACCATTATTGTAACGTATTGCATTTGTATATACAAATAAAATTAGCCAATTTTACTTCCTGCAGATCCCGTTCCGCCCTTGAACAATCGCTCAATCGCACTTCTAAGATGCTCCGGGGTTTGGTGGGAATAAATCATGGTCGTTTCGATCTTGGAGTGCCCCATGAGTTTCTGAACGGAGGGGAGATCCACCCCTTTCATTAAAAGCTGGCTTGCAAAGGTGTGGCGAAGGGCATGGACCTGGGTAAGCTCCTGCACTCCCGCTTTTTTAGCAATCCGGATCAATTCATCCCTCAATCCATTCATATCAAGCAGATTGCCTTTTTTAGTGGTAAAAACAAAATTGCTCCGCTTTGGAAGACCGTTTAAGACTTCGGCTACGGCATCCGGCATCGGGATCTCGCGCTCACCTGTTTTGGGGATCCAAAAAGACTTTCGCTGGATTTTTATGACCTGGCGGCCGAAATCCACATCCTTCCATTCAAGATGGACAAGCTCGCCTTTTCGCATGCCGGTATAAAGAAGTGTAAAAAACACGGGATACCATTCGGGTTCGCAAGCGGTAAGCAAACGTTCACATTCGGTCTCTGAAAGAAACCGCCGTTTTTGGGAATCCGTCACCTTCAGGAAGCCCACCGCGCTAACAGGATTTTCCTCCATGCATTTTTGCTTGATCGCAAGATTGAAAATCGTGCGGAGGGTTCCGAGCTCAAAATTCACCGTATAAGATTTGGCCCCCTTCTGAATGCTCGTTTGTTTGACCTTCTCCAGAGGTTTCCCGTTTTTGGTCACAACAGCCGTTTTCCGCCATTGCTTGTATTTCTCAACGATTTCAGGCGTGAAATCTCTCAATGAATTAAGGGTAGGTATCAGGCTCAAAAACTCGTTCAGATTCTTTATAACGGAACGGTAGCGTGTAGTCGTGGCCAAACGATGATTGGTCTCGGAATAACGAATAAACTCGTTCAGGAAGTCTTTAATGCGGATATTCTTCTGTTCCAGGAAGCCAAGCTGATTGCGCTCGGCTTTAACTTCGAGGTCTTTTAAGGCAAGCTCGGCAAGGTGCTTGGATTTCCCTACCTTTTTCCGGAACCGCCTGCCGTTAATGCGGAGGTCAACATACCAATAACCGCCGCGTTGGCGAATTTTACCCATTTCCCCTCATTTCCAGCTTGTTTTGGTCCCTATTTGGTCCCAAACAACTTTTGAGGGATTTTACATCTAAATCAAATTACTGTCAATAAACAACTTGTGAAAATATAATAAATAATAACTGGGGAGTGGAGGATTCGAACCTCCGAAGACCGAAGTCAACAGATTTACAGTCTGTCCCCGTTGGCCGCTTGGGTAACTCCCCATATAAAAGCACGAATTTCGAAATCCAAAAACTGAATTAAACAAAAATCAACAAAAGCACCTTATCTTCTATTCAACAATCCGATCAGCTATGATTTCAAGAAAGCGGAGCCGGCGGAGGGGATTGAACCCCCGACCGACGGTTTACAAAACCGTTGCTCTACCGCTGAGCTACGCCGGCGCTAAAGTACATTAATTTTTCTCTCTTTCAATCTTACTTTAGCGCAGCCCTAATTGCGTCAGCAATCAGAGCGGCACTAATTTCTTGCTCAGAATCAAACCGAAGAAAAGCTTTATTCTTAAGCGTTTTCGGGCGCATCATCCTATCAAAAAGCAAGAAAATTTCAAGCTCGCCTTTAGCCGCTTATCGCCCCAGGATTTTTCTGAAAGCAAAAGGCAAATAGCTCAGCACATCCCTTGGCGCAAGAGAAATTTCGCCAAATTCCTTCACCGCAAGATCCGCCGCAAAGCCATGAATAAAAACCCCGCACCGCGCGGCGTCAAAAGGCCCGAGCCCCTGCCCGAGAAACGCCGCAATAATTCCCGTCAACAAATCTCCGCTGCCGCCGGTCGCCAACCCGGGATTGCCGGTGTCGTTCACATAAATCTCCCCTCCGGGCGACGCCACAACCGTTCCGGCTCCTTTTAAAACAAAAATACACCGGCAAGTTTTTGCCGCCGCGCGCGCGAATTTTCTCCGTCCGGCCAAATCTCCGGGAACGGAAGTCCCAAACAGTCGCGCGGCTTCTCCCGGATGCGGAGTTAAAATGGAAAGATTTTTAATTTTCCGCAAAAGTTCTTTTTTCCCCTGAAAAGCATTTAATCCATCCGCATCGATCACCATCGGTTTCTCAAAAGAAAGGACGGCTTTCCGGATTAGATCCTGCGTTTCCGCGTTTTGGGAAAGCCCCGGCCCCAACGCCAAGACATCTTGTCCCTTAAGAGAATTTTTGATTCCGTCAAATGCCTTTCGGCTCAAACTTCCGTCCGCTGTTTCAGGGAAAGGTTTTGTCATCACTTCAGCAAGTTTGAGCGTCAATACGGCATAAAGCCCTTGCGGAACTCCCAGCGTAATCAGCCCCACTCCCGCTCTTAAAGCCCCCATGCTGGTCAGATAAGGAGCGCCGGAAAATCCTCGGGAGCCGGAAAGGATGAAAATTTTTCCAAAACAACCTTTGTGGGAATTCTTTTTTCTTGGCGGAAAATATTTCCGGAATTCGGAAACCTTCATGCCGAGCCGCTCGGAGTGTGCAATTCCATCAATTTCTTCATTTCTTTCACGGCTTTATCCAAGCCGCAGAAAACAGCCCTCGAAATAATCGAATGACCGATATTCAATTCCTCGATATGAGGGATTTTCACGATTTGTTCGACATTTTCATAATTAAGCCCGTGCCCGGCGTTGATGCCCAACCCTTTTTGATGCGCCTCCTGCGCGGCATTGTGCAACCGGATCAGCTCCTTTTTCCAAAGAGCCGCGTCATCCGTCGCGAACGCATTCGCGTAAGCCCCCGTGTGAAGCTCCACAAATTGAGCGCCGGTCTCACGGGCCGCCTCAACCGCCGCGAGATCCGGCTCGATGAAAAGGCTGACCGTAATCCCCTTGCCCTTCAACGCCTCAACCACCTGCTTAATTCTCGCCTTGTCTCCGACAACATTCAGTCCGCCTTCCGTCGTGCGCTCCTCCCTCCGCTCAGGAACCAGACAGGCTTTTTCAGGCTGAATCTCCAAGACGATCGCAACAATTCCGGCATTCAGGGACATTTCGAGATTGAGAGGAATCTTGATCTTCTGCTTGATGGCCGTTACATCCGCATCCTGGATATGGCGCCGATCTTCCCGCAAGTGAACGGTCACTCCGTCCGCTTTCGCCTTTTTAACCGCGCGGGCGGCCTCCACAACATTGGGCTCTTTCCCTCCGCGAGCTTGCCTTAAAGTCGCGACGTGATCGATATTAATTCCCAGTTTAATCATGGTTTCTCGCTTTCTCCCCTCATTTTTACTTTCACCGCAGGAGGATCCTGATCCAAAGCCACTTCTTTCGGAAGTTTAAACTGTAATGGCAACCCTTGTTCGCCGGCCGGAAGATCCGAGACATCAATATACGGGACCACTTCACCGGCAGGGAGTTTCTCCAGAACGGAGGCCGGCCCCCGCAGAGTAAAATCCACTTTTTCCGGTTCCGCCCATTCAAAAAAAGGAAGCTTTTCGGGAGCTCCGAGAATCTTTATTGGAATATCCCTCATCACATTTACCGCATATTCTCTGCGAATCGGAACCAAAACATCCACAAACAAATCCTTGGGAATCGATTTAAGATCCGGATCCAGAACCAGCCTTGCCTTTTTCCGGAAGGAACGGGTCCGGCCGACCACGTTGATCGTTTCCGTAAATACAGCCTTCAGTTTTTTCAACTTTCCGGTGGGCCCCTCGACCAGTACCGCATCGGGTTCAAACCGCAGCTCCTCCCGTTCGACGACATAACCCTTGGCGGGTTCGCCGGCCACATCAATTTCAATGCGAAGCTTCTGGACAATTACTTCATCCAACGTAACGGTTACGGCTTCAGGATAGATGTCGAGAATCCGGATATTTCCCGGAGGGAGGACAATATCCTTGGGTTCAATGCGGAAATTATACTCTCCGGGCTTTTCAACATTTTTAATCCGGTGCAACGCTTTGATCGGTTGCTGGGAAATGACCGAAAGTAAATTCCGCGAAACAGAAAGCTGAAGGGTAATATCCTGCAGAGAACTTTTCAATACAGCCATCCGGCCGCCTTCCGGAGGAAACACCTGAAGCGGAACTCTTAAAGTCACCGCCACGCTTTGTTCACCGGCCACATACATCCAGAGGATGACGGCAAGAATAAGGGAAAGCGCTTGAATCCCCGAATTAGGCCCCCATCGAAACGATTTGGATTTCATGATTCTTTCGAACCCGGCGTTTTATCGAGATTGATGCGTAAACTTTTCAGCAATTTATAGCCAAAACCTTTCGGGACTTCCGCGACAAAAAGGCTCTTCAACACTCTGCGTAAATTCTCCCCTTCAAGATTCTGCGTCAATTTCCCATAGACGCAGACCGAAACCTGTCCGGTCTCCTCCGAAACAACAATGCAAACCGCGTCCGTTTCCTCCGTGAGGCCGATCGCCGCGCGATGACGCGTCCCCATAGTTTTCGCCACCTGAGGATTCTGAGTCAGGGGAAGCAGCGACCCGCAGGAAGCGATCAGCCCGCCCTGAATAATCATGGCTCCGTCATGAAGGGGACTCCCTTTCCAGAAAAGCGACCGGATCAGCGCTTCTGAAATCTGGGCGTTCAGAACCACGCCAGTTTCAATGAAATTCTTAAGTCCGACTTCTCTTTCAATCGCAATCAAAGCGCCGATTTTGGCCTTCGCCATCGCCTCGCAGGCATCGATGACTTCGTCAAAAAGTCCGCCCCGCTGGAGAAAGCCTCTCCAAATCGTCGTGCGGCCGATTCGCTCCAGCGCTCGCCGCAGTTCAGGCTGAAAAAGGATCAGGAAAGCGATCATTCCAAACGCAAAAAGCTTCGTGAACACCCATACAATGGTGTTGAGCTGAAAAATTTTCGCGACCTGAAAAATCAGGGCGAAAAGGACAAGCCCCAAAAAAACCTGAACAGCCTGCGTCCCCTGAATGAGCCGAAACAACCAATAGACCACGGCCCAAATGATCAGTACCTCAAGCGCAGGACGCCATAAAATTGTCAGTATTTCCATTCTCAAGACCTCTTGAACAAGTTAAAAACAAGCGTCAGCAACACGCTAATCAGGAAACAAGTCATCAGCGGAAAATAAAACGAGAAATTTCCCCGGTGAAACGAAAAATCTCCCGGCAATTTCCCAATCCAGGGAATTTTCCCTAATGCGAGAAGCAAAATCCCCGCTCCGGTAACAGCAATCCCCAAAAAAATAAACGCTTTCGAGAAATGAAAAACAGGATCATTCATCATCCTATTCCTGCTGGCAGTTCAACTCCAAACTTTTTATGACCAAAGTTCCGACTGGGGTTTCCCTTTCGGTGGCTCAGCCCCCATATGCTCATACGCAAAGCGGGTCAGCACACGTCCCTGGGGAGTCCGTTTCAGAAAGCCTTTTTGAATCAGATACGGTTCGTATATTTCCTCAATCGTTTCGGATTCCTCTCCAGCGGCAACCGACAGAGTATTGATCCCGACGGGACCTCCCTCGAACTCATGAATAATCAAGCTCAATATCTTTTTGTCCATTTGATCCAGCCCCGCCGTATCCACTTCCAGCATTCGAAGGGCATTATCCGCAACTTGCTTCGTAATCCTTCCGTCCGCCTTGACTTCAGCGAAATCTCTCACACGCCGAAGCAGCCGGTTTGCGATACGCGGAGTTCCGCGCGCGCGGGAAGCGATTTCCTCGGCCCCTTCCTGTTCCACCGGGATTTTTAAAATCTGGCTGGAGCGAAGCACGACCTGTGTCAACTCCGCCTCCGTGTAATAGTTAATCCTTTCGATGATACCGAAACGGGCACGCAGAGGAGAGGTCAAAAGTCCGCTTCGAGTCGTCGCGCCAACCAGCGTGAACCGCGGCAAATTGATCCGAACCGAGCGGGCACTCGCGCCTTTATCGATCATGATTTCAATGAAATAATCCTCCATCGCCGGATAAAGATACTCTTCGACAATATGCGGCAGGCGGTGAATTTCGTCCACGAAAAGCACGTCTCCTTCTTCAAGATTGGTGAGAATTCCAGCGAGATCGCCCGGACGCTCAAGAACGGGACCGGAAGACGTCTTGATATTCGCCCCCATTTCTTTTGCGACAATATGCGCCAGCGTGGTTTTTCCAAGCCCCGGAGGACCGAAAAAAAGGATATGATCCAGAGGCTCGCTCCGTTTTTTAGCGGCCTGGATAAAAATCGAGAGATTCTGCTTCAGCTTTTCCTGCCCGATAAATTCATCCAGGGCGGAAGGGCGGAGAGAAACTTCCAGTTCGTAATCCTCTTCCCGCAAGCTGCCAGAGATAATGCGCTCTTCTTCCATTCGGTTCCCCTATTGACTCTTGAAATTCAAGGACAATATAACAAAATTTGAGCCGCATGTCATCGCCTACCATCTTTAATTTTCGGTATCTCCTCGACAAAAATCCTCCGGAGAGACTCAATCCCGCTTCACGGCGACTCAATAGACGGGACTTCCTCGGAACGCCGAGCCTATTCGGAAATATCCCCGGCCTTTTTCCTGAATTTCGCCTTCACTTCATCCCAAAAAGCCGAAATTTCATCCCTCACATTTTCGACCACGTCTTTCAACTCCTCTTCCTCTGCCGCATCGTCACCGGAAGCAATTGTCGTTTGCGCGGTTTCCTTAACCGCTCTCCCGATTTCGGCGGGATCAAGCCCCAAATTTCCAAACTTAGTTTGGGCCAGGAGACTCAAAACAATAAGATCCAAAACTTTATCGGGCTGATCGATTCCAAAAAAAACCGCGTTTTCCAATTTAGCATCGGTTGACAAAGAGATGGGGACAAGATTGGACTTGTCCTGATAATTGACCTTCCCCATTGTCAGCATAAATTTCCGAATATAAAACGAACTTTCCTTCCCCGTCCCTCCGGAGGAGGAAGCGGACTGGTCGGGACTAACCTCCGAACCCGGAAAAGGGTCTTTTCTCTCGGAGGTTTTTAAAAGCACAAGATTAGATCTCCCGTCGCCCCGGGTTTCAATATTCAGTTCCCGAATATTCAGTTTCAAAAGATAAATGTGTATTTTCTTCGCCTCAAGCATCGAAAAAAGATCGAACTCAAGAAGAATCTCGGGAATATCGGCAAAGACTCTTTTTTCAAACCCGTCCGGGTTTAAAATCGTCGGATTCTTCAGTTCGAAAACCCCTTTCCCGAGATTGACCGTCACACTTCGGACATTGGTATCAAAACCGGTCAGCGCGGTAATAAAAGTTTCGAAGAAAATTTTCGAAACCCATCCGCGAGCCGCATAAAAAAAGACAATAACCAGGAAGAGGCCCGCAAAAAAAGGGATAAGGATTTTCTTCATGAAATCAGGATAACACAAATCTTATTTCGCTTGAAGCGGCTTGCTTGGACGGAAAAATACTGAAAAAACCTAATGGGTGAAAATTCTCTGAAAAAGCGGGAAAAGAGGGAATCTCTCTTGAGGATTATGCCCTGATCGCCACCAAACGGGCGGCAAGAAATTCATCGTACAACTGTTTAATCACATCGCTGATGGCAAAACTCCAGTGATTTCCTTCTCCCCGAGAAATCATCTGATCAAAGCCCAAATCCCGTATCCGGGTTCTGAACTCCTCTTCGGTTTCATCGGAAGTCGGGAGAATGTGCAGGGCCATCACTTGAACAGCCGCCACAGCCTCGGATTCTTTTTCATCTCTCGGCCCCGGCGAAGAAAGCTGGATAAGCCCGGGAACTTCGGGCAGCGCCCCGAAAGATTTTAATGCTTCGGGCAACAAAACTCGAGCAACGCCTTTTTCAAAATCCGCCGGAGTGATGGGTTTCACCATGTTGCTGTATAGTCCCTGCAGTTTACTTTGATTGAAATCGGCAAGCCTGGCCCACGTTTCCTTATCGTTTTCTGTATCAATAAATTCAACTCGCTTGAGTAATGCTTGGGGGATTCCAAGTTCTTCAGCGGCTTTTTCAACCCCTTTTCCGACGACAACCGCTCCCGCGGAAGGATTGGCCAGCAGAGTCTGCCAAACCGCCACCAACTGGGAATCCACCGATTTCTCGGACATGCTTTCCAGAATCGGAACCAAAAGCAACCGGGCCGGCTGAGCCGCCGCAATGCTTTCAACAATTTGTCTGGCCCGCCCTTCGGGAAAATTCTCCACTCTGGCCGCCTGAGTTCTTGCCAAAGCACGTTCAACCGCTTCCGAGAAAGGAAGGCCTCGTCCCAACTCTTCCGAAAAACACTGAACCGAATAAGCCGTCGTCAACTCCTGAACCCGGGCCAGCGCCTCCGCAGGCAATGTCCCGGCCGGAATCACATTGTCAAACACCAACGAATTCTGTAACTGCCCTTCCAAGGTTTCTTCCGCTCCGGAAATAGTCTCTTGAGAAACCGGCTGATCCGCAGGAGTTTCCGGAACAATCACTCCAGCGCTTGAAGGAAGCGCCGGAATTTCATCGTGAAAATCATGCGCCGGAATCAAAGGTGTGCCGGAAACGGCTTGCCGGACTTCGATTCTTCCGTTAATCTTTCCGTCACTCGTTAACGTCACATCCTGAACCGCTACCGTCGCCACTCCGGGCATTTCAATTCGCATTTCCCTAGCGGTAACATCTCCCGTACGGGAATCGTAGCGAAGATCCCTGACGGAATCAATTCTGGCCGTCTTGAGATTTTCATTCAACCCGCCGACCAGACGGGCCTCATTAAACGTTCCGGTCGCCTGAACCTCAGCCTGAGCCGTTATCACAGCGGCTCCCGAAACAGCCTCCGCCCATGTCTTCACCCATTCCCCGACAGGTCCCAGAAAATAAGCCCTCTCAACCGCATGCGCCGCAATCTGCAGGGCAAAACTTCCCGCAAAAACACTGCCGACCGCCGTATCGCTCTCAAGCATCACTTTTAAATATGTTTCCGCCCCCTGCTTCACATCGATTCGGGGAATGACCACAATGTAAGACAGATTATCCTTCCGCAAGAGACGCGTTACGCCGTCCGTGTGAAACCCTCCGGTAATCAAAACCGTCCGGTCGGTTTGAGATTCCTTCATGCGGCTCAACACATTTTGGATAAAATGCGAGTCACGCTCGATCACAATCCGGTAAAAATATTCGACTTCATCCATCAACTTGTCAAGCCGGGTCACATCCCCTTGATAATCGGCCGGCTTCACCCCATAGCGCCCCGCAAGATAGTCGAGCCGTTTTTGGATAATGGAAGGTTTGATTTTTTCATACCGCTTCATCACAAAAGCGAGTTTTTCGCGATTCATTTCCAGCCGAAAATACTGCTTGAGAAGCTCCATGGCTTTCAAAAGATCAATCAAATATTGTTCCTCTTTCGATTGAAAAAGCTTCTTCTGCAAAAGCCGTTCAAGGCGGCTCACTTCACTAAAAAGCCCCTGATGTTCGACTTCATCCTGAAGCACCAGAAACTCGGCGAATTTTCTCATGTTCGGATAGGCGAGAAGCTCCACGCCGTGCTTTCCGGCAAGCGCCGTAATCCTCCTGAAATAGGCCCGGGGCTTCACTCCCTTTTTCTGAAGTTCCAGTTTGCTGACAAAATCCTTTTCCTCATCCGACAAAGCCTTTCCGGAAAAGACCTGTTTCAACGCATCCGCTTCCGCTTTAACCGCCTTGTCATCAAGCCCTTTTTCGAGATCGCGAAGGCGCACAATCCGGACTAAATTCGGGAAGCGGTTCAATTCCGTCAGATCCCTGAGAGAGGCCAGCTTGTTCCTTTCCGCCAATTCGTTCAGGTACAGCACATAATCCAGAAGTTCGATTTTCTCCTGCGAATACTCCTCCATCTTCCGGGTAAGATCCAGAAGGCCCTCATTCAGAAGCTTGATTCTCAAATCCTTCGCCACAAGCCCCATTTCCTTGAAATACGCGTCCAGTTCCTTCTGATGGGAATAAACCGAGCGGAATGTTTTCAGGTTTTCGATATAAAGGGTCGCGTCTTCTACCCCGTAAAGCTCCACCGGATTTTCGGATTCAACCGCAAACGCTTCAGCCCCCGAAAGTCTTCCCTGGCGCATCAAGAAATCGGCGAGTTTCAGATTTGCTTCCTTTAGATAAGAAACGGCGAAAATAGAAGGATCCAATTTGGAGGCCGCTCCCTCAAGTTGAATCAATTTCAGATAATAATTGCGGCGGAGATGATCCAGGATCTGTTTGATGTTTTTCTGCGCTTCGTAATTCGCGTGCGCATCCTGAATATGCACGATCAAGGGAGCCGCCGGCGCCCCCTGGAAAACTTCTTCGATTTTCCCGTAAGTTTCGGGAATCGCAATATCATAAGGGTTAACGGTCGGAACTTCTTTTGAGGATTCTACCGGAAGCCCGCTTGTCCCCGGCCCCGTCACTCCAATTGGCTGCTCTTCTTTTTTAAGAGTTTCTGAAACCGGAGCGGCTTGCTGAGAGAAAGCCGCTGTTTCGATTGTAAAAATCGAAAGAGTGAGGAAAATAAATATCTTAAAAGAGATACTCTTTCTCACGTTTATACGGCTCCTCTGCTCATTTTGTACTAAAAGTATATCCTACGAATTGGAGCTTTGCAAATCTTCTTAATGAGTCTTTAATAATAAAATCTCCTCTAAAAGCAAGAATGGGCTCAATAAAAACTTAACTCATTTAAAATTAATGGTTTAGGAGAACCGTTTTAAACTCTTACTCTGATTCCAAACTTTTCTCGTATACACAAACCTTATTTTTCCCGGTGTGTTTTGCATGATAAAGCGCTTTATCGGCAGCTCGCAATAATGCCCGGCTGTTAAAAAGCTGATCTTCTCTGGCGGCGGCAACTCCAATACTGATTGTAAATCTCGTCATTTGATTCACATAGTTAAATTCTTTTGACTCCACACTTTTTCTGATTTTTTCACCGATTTGGACAGCCGCGTCCTTGGTCGTATGATTCAAGATAACGCAAAATTCCTCTCCACCATATCTGGCGACAATATCCTCGCGCCGCGTGCACTCTTTGAGACAAAAACTGACCGTCCTCAAAACATCGTCCCCAAATTGATGTCCAAAGGTGTCATTGATCTTTTTAAAATTATCGACATCCGTCATTAAAACGGAAACTTCCCGTGTGGGATCCGTCTTCCTTTCCCTCCGCGCGGAAGCCATCAATTCAAGCTCGGAATCAATTCTCGACTCAAGAAAACGGCGATTGAACAATCCTGTCAGCGGATCCGTCACCACTTCCCCTCTCAACCTCACATTCTCGATCAATGTGCGAAAATAACGGTAAAATGCCGTGGCCACAAAAAAAAGCCACCCGGCCGCGAGCGGAGTAAAATAATTACCGATCCAATTTTTCAGGAACAAAAAAAATCCGACTCCCAAAATCCCGCCGGTGATCCCGGTCAAAATAAGCAGTCCCCGAAACACTCCGCAGCGCAGTCCCGCAAAACACGCCAGAAATACAAACAGCGCTAAAATCAAAGCTGTCACCGTTTGCGGAATTTCTCTCAGGTAATCTCCGGTCAAAAGATTCACAAGCACGTTTGCGTTAATCACAAGTCCCGACATAATTCCCAGCGGCGTATTGTAGTCATCATGAATCGCTTTTGACGTTGTCCCCATCAGCACGATTTTCCCTTCAACTTTCCCGTCAAACTCCCCCGCAAGCGCTCGAGAAACCGGAATGGAAGCAATGTCCTCCAGCGTGAACCGGTAATTGATTTTCAAAACGGCATTTTTTCCGCTTACAGGAAAGAAAAAATTCCGGCCTTCCGCCTGCTCGCCTTTCAGGAAAGCCTGCCCGCCGTCCATCCCCAAATTGGCCAGATTGAACCCGATTTTTTCTTTGGCAAGGATCAGCTCCCAGGGCCAGCCGCCGATTTTCCCTTCCGGATCGTAGAAAAGAAGCTGGTTCTTCCTCACGCAAAAGTCCTTATCGAGCAGTTTGTTGACGATTCCAACGCCTTTTGCCGATTTTCTGAATTCTTCCAGAGGCAGCACGCAATTCCCTTTGTCGTCGACAAAACTGGCAAGAATCACTCGCCCCGAATCTTCCATGGCCTGCGCAAGCAGAAAATCCCCGACCGGTTCCGCCCGGCCCGAAAACACAAAATCGAGTCCGATCAGCTGAGGGTTTTCCTTCGTCAAGCCGTTGATCAGCGCGGCATACGTCTGCCGCTTGAAGGGCCATTTCTCGCCGATTTTTTGCAAAGACTCGTCGTCCACAATCACCAGACAAAGCTCTTCAAGAATCGGGTTGTGGTATCCAAACAGAAAATGCCGCGCGCGGAAGAAAAGATCCTGGAATTTATATTCGGGAATTTCAAGCAAACGAAAAGGAGCGATCACCAGAAGATAGAAAAACGCCAGAAGAAATCCGGCGGCGGCCATTCGCGCCAAAAAATTAATTTTCTCGTGTTTCATAAAAAATCGCGGTTATCCAAAAAACTCAAGGTTTGATATAAATGACCCCTCGGAGTGTTTTTCCCGAGGGAGTCATCCTGAACGAAGCACCGCAGGTGCGAAGTCGAAGGATCTATTTCAGGAGACCCTTCGATTCCGCCCTAGACAGCAGGGCTTCACTCAGGGTGAGTGGGTCGGGAAAACTCCCCGAGCCCTCACATAAATAGGATTCGAAAGAATCCACAGCTTTTTCTTCCGGTAAACCTCGACGCGGTAAATTCCGGGCGCCGGCACTTCCAGTTCAGTATATCGGCCTATTTCTCTCGAAAGCAAGCGCCCGCCTCGAAGAATTCTGATTTCCCCTTCCTCCGGAGAAACCACCTTGAGCAAAATTCCTTTTTCGTAAGTAAGGCTCCCGCCCATAAAAATCTTGTTTTGAGACGTCTCGGCAACAAAAGAAAAATTCTTGACGGGAGGCGCGCCGGCCCCGAGGGTCACATAAATCCGCCCCTCTTTCAGGGCTTCCAGGATTTCGGGCTTAGAAAGATCCCGGGCCCAGACATGCGTTTGAACGACCGAAAAGGTCGGCGCATAGCCATCCACCGGTTTCCCGAAAAATCTCCATTTCTGGTGGGCATCCGCGGAACCGATACCGACCAGCGTTCGCCTCTCAAGGAGAGAATCCCATCGTTTCAGTAAATCTTCGGGTTTTCTCACGATTGAATTAAAAAAAGCGCGGGGAGAAAGGAAAAAACCTTTTACGACAAGAGTGATTTCCCACGGACGGCAAAAATCCTCGGCCAAACTGTAAATTTCCATCCCGGTCAACGGGGCCAAAGACCAGTTTTCCCATAGCTTTCCGGGGAGTTCGCCGTGAGCCGCGAAACTCACTCCGCCCGCTTTTTCGATTTGATCCAGAACCCCGGAAAGCTCATCGCCGGAATCCAACTCTTCTTCGATTCCTAACGCCAGGAGATGCCCTTCAGGGGTCGTCAACTCCGTCCCCACCAAGATCAGAACAGGCCCATAAAACCCTTCCATCTTTTCTTTCAGTCCCCGAAGGGTATTATGATCCGTCACCACGACGAAATCGGTATGCGTTTCTAGCGCCGCACGGGCAATTTCATCGAAGCGCCCCTCTGAGGTAAGAGAATAACGGGAATGGACGTGGAACACCCCCTGATAATCGCGATACGGGAATCCTTCCGGCGCATCGCCCAAAACCGGGTCAGGGTAACCCAAATCCAGAGTTTCAACCGTCGCGCACCCGGAAAGACAAATGCCGGACAAAACAAGGGCCAAAAAAAATGCCGGAAGATTTTTCGCCGTCTCTTTCTTCAGATAATCGAACAAGGGAAGGCAAAGCATGATGGAAAATCCCAAAATCACCCCTGGGAAGATTTGATTTGCTTTAAGGCGACCGGATAGGAAATCACTAGATCGTTGTTCAATAAAACTTCAACAAGGTATTTTCCCGGAGACGGGAAAGACACTCCGTCAAACCGGTTGATGGTCGTGTGATAGTGATGAAGCTCTTTCAGTTCAAAAGTCGTCTCCGCGCTCACGAGCAAAGACTCCCCGGTTTCTTCGCAAATCACGCGAATCTTTTCCTTGAAGACCCCGACCCCTTTACACCAGCGGTTTGCGACATAAAACCTCGAATGCTTCAGAGGGAAACTGGCTCCTCCGATGGTTTCAAAAAGCCCGAGGAACATAAATTTTCCGTTGTCTTCCCTGCGGATATCGTCACAAAGAATTGAAAATTGCATGGTCGGATTAATATTCAAGAAATGCTCCTCCGTTCAGGCTCTTTCCCCCGAACCGCTTTAGGACGGAAGTTCCGGCTTGGGCGGAATAGCATCGGTGCGGGGATATTCCCAGGAAAATTCCGGTTCCATCACGGGAAGATAATCACGAGGAAGAGGAAACGGGAAAGACAGAATCTCATAGACGCCGATCAGCGATCTTTTCCCCGTGTAA
>Ga0172375_10005918_pt1 | contig 17399 bp, 18 predicted proteins | sample LakKiv1m_FD_114537 | JGI IMG/M metagenome (GOLD analysis project Ga0172375, IMG submission 114537) | Freshwater microbial communities from Kabuno Bay, South-Kivu, Congo - kab_092012_11.1m | ecosystem: Environmental > Aquatic > Freshwater > Lake | place: Democratic Republic of the Congo...
AAACGGAGAAAGGCCTGCTGCAATCAGATCGGCATTCACAAAGGTCGGGCAGTTCGCCTCATTCGGCAAAAACTCGCGCGCAAAGGTCGTCTTGCCTGCACCGTTTGGCCCGGCGATGATGACGATGCGTTTGTTGAGTGCCGAAGTATTCATGCTCTTCATCTATCGCAAAACTATTGCGATGCTGACCCCTTTAATTATGCTTGACCTAACTTTAGGGAGTTCACTAAACGAACGAATTCAGTCAATTGGGCATCTTTCTCCAATTCAAGAGCTTCGCGATATGCCAAATCATATGCAGCGTTGGCATTGCAATACATCTCAATTTCATCCGATGAATCTGGTATCGCAATACGCGCTTCCATTCCAGCATAGTGTGCAATTTGTTTGGCTGCTGCAATAGCTGATGATTGAACAGCTAAGCCCGCATCTACAATCGTGGTTGACATAGCGGCCATTACTGTTGGCCCTCCGCCCATACTCATTGATGCCTGAACGAGTTCCAATTGTGTAACTTGCCCGTTAGCGTATTTTTCCGCAGTATCCATCCATAAATTTGTGTGTTTAGCATAAACAGAAGGTCTGACTCTTCGAGCACACCATATGGCATATATCCGCCAATGTTTATCTAGCTCAGGTAATGATTTGCAATACCAGAGCGCTGAGTGCAAACCCAAAAGATAAACAATTTGCAGAATATCGACGCCCTTATCGCTTGGGTAATTTTTCCCAAAATAATTAAGCAAGCGCTCCCAATGCTCACCATTTGGTGATAACGCATATATTTTGCTTAAAGTCGTATAAACCATCTCTGAAATATTATTGCCATTGAAACTCTTTCTATGAACAATCGGGGACAGACCACGGTTTCCCCCTCACTTATCCACCACCCACACACCACCACTCAATTTAATTTCTTCGTGCATCACATCCGGTGCAAGGTCAAGCTGAATGATTGGGGTCAGCATCGAATTCACTTCCCCACCTCCCAATCCTCCAACTTCAACCCCGCAATCCGCGAAAACTCTCCAACATTTAAATAACCGGGATTAGGCCACGGTTTCCACAGTTCACTTCGCTGTTGTTCCGCTCGTGCGTCGCCCTTTTCCCACTGCCGAACGCGCAACACCCACCAATGATTCAAGGGCTGCATTAACCGCTTCATTGGTAGGAAATATTTTTGCCAATTCGGGTGTCAGCAACACCAGATTGCTGCCTTTTTGAAAGGCGGCGTAATGTTTCCCTCGCACACCTTTGCCCAGGTCTTCGAGACGATATTCGGCGCGCATTTCTTCAGCTTTCTTCATAGGGAACCATTGGGGTCAGCTTCGCAATCATCTCCCAAACGGATTGCGAATCGTCACTCCCACCTCAATAACCTGCCCGTCCTGCATATCTTCGGAGGCGAGTGTCTCGCAACCAGAAGACAATGCCGCTGCCAAGATCAAACTATCGTAATAAGAATATCGGTACTTTTGCGCCAAGGTCAGCGCCTGTGCGATGGTATCCGGCATGACAGGCACCACGGTGCAAGCATCGCGAACTTCCGCAACCGCTTGAGCTACCACATCGAAAGGCAGCCGGAACTTACGGCTCAATGTATTGGCAAGTTCGCTCAAGACTTGCGTGCTGACTACAGAATTATTTTGCTCGATGAGCGCCAGTGCGGCTGCTCGTTTTTCCGGCTCGTCGCCGGAGTAGAGATACACCACGATATTGGTGTCGAGAAAGGTTTTACCGCTCATTTGCGACATCACGATTGAAGCGGTAGCCGCGCGTGGAGATAGTCGCGGCCTTGAACAGCGATTTGCGTTTAGCGGCTACGCTCACAGCCTCCAACAAAATCACCCGCACATCTTTGCCGTTCCAAGCTTGATACTCACGGGGCAAATCCACCACCCCGTCATGCGCCTTGCTGACAAATTCGATTGCTTGCATGGTCGGTCTCCTTATTGAGTTGGGGCATTCTAGTCTGTGAAGAGCATTGCAGCAAAATCCCCCCACCCTAACCCTCCCCCAGAGGGAGAGGGGATAGACGCAATTAGCGGCTAATCGGCTTATACCGAATCCGCTTAGGCTTCGCGCCCTCTTCACCCAAACGCTTCTTCTTATCCGCTTCGTATTCCTGATAGTTGCCATCAAAGAACGTCCACTTGGAATCGCCTTCGCAAGCGAGGATGTGAGTGGCGATGCGGTCGAGGAACCAGCGATCATGGGAGATGACGGCGACGCAGCCGGCGAATTCCAACAGTGCATCTTCCAGCGCACGCAGGGTTTCCACGTCGAGGTCGTTGGAGGGTTCGTCGAGCAGCAATACGTTGCCCCCGGAGATCAGGGTCTGCGCCAAGTGCAGACGTCCGCGTTCACCACCAGAAAGTTGGCCGACGATCTTGCCTTGGTCTGCGCCCTTGAAGTTGAAGCGACCGATGTAGGCACGCGCGGGGGTTTCGTATTTGCCGACAGTCAAAATGTCGTTGCCACCAGAGATGGCATCGAACACGGTCTTGTCGTTTTGCAGTCCGTCGCGTGATTGATCGATGTGCGCGATCTTCACGGTCTGGCCTATCTTGACCGTGCCGCTGTCGGGTGTTTCTTTGCCTGTAATCATGCGGAACAAGGTGGATTTACCCGCACCATTAGGGCCGATGATGCCGACGATGGCACCGGGCGGGATCTTGAAGCTGAGGTTGTCGATGAGCAGGCGGTCGCCATAGGCTTTGCTCACGCCTTCGAATTCGATGACTTCGTTACCCAGACGTTCGCCCACGGGAATGAAAATCTCCTGTGTCTCGTTACGCGCTTGGTGTTCTTGCGAGTTCAGTTCTTCGAAACGTGCGATACGCGCTTTGGATTTGGCCTGACGCGCTTTCGGGTTCTGGCGCACCCATTCCAACTCTTGCTTCATCGCCTTGGCGTGTGCATCCATTTGCTTCTGCTCTTGCGCCAAGCGCTCGCCCTTTTGGTCGAGCCAGCTTGAGTAGTTGCCCTTCCAAGGGATGCCTTGTCCACGGTCGAGTTCCAAGATCCACTCAGCAGCGTTGTCGAGGAAGTAACGGTCATGGGTGACAGCCACCACGGTGCCGGGGAAGCGCACGAGGAACTGCTCCAGCCATTCCACCGATTCCGCATCCAAGTGGTTGGTGGGTTCGTCCAGCAACAGCATGTCGGGCTTTTCTAGCAGCAGTTTGCACAGCGCCACGCGGCGCTTCTCACCACCGGAAAGATTCTTGATGACGGCATCCCACTCAGGCAGACGCAGCGCGTCGGCGGCGATCTCCATCTGGTGCGAGGCATCGCTACCGCTGGCGGCGATGATGGCTTCGAGGCGCGCTTGCTCGGCGGCGAGTGCGTCGAAGTCGGCGTTCTCTTCGGCATAGGCGGCGTACACGGCATCCAGTTTAGATTGCGCTTCCATCACTTCGCCCAGCGCGGCTTCCACTTCTTGGCGCACGGTCTTGGCGGGATCGAGCACAGGCTCCTGCGGCAGGTAGCCGATCTTGATGTTTGGCAGGTGCTGCACTTCGCCGTCGTATTCTTTGTCCTGCTTCGCCATGATGCGCAGCACGGTGGATTTACCCGAGCCGTTAAGACCCAGCAGACCGATCTTGGCGCCGGGGAAGAAGCTGAGGGAGATGTCTTTGATGATCTGACGTTTAGGGGGAACGATCTTGCTCACGCGGAGCATAGACATGACGTATTGGCCTTGTACCATTTTTATTGCGCTTTCATAGAGGTGTGACAGGAAGGGCGTAGCTTACCGCAAAGAGGGGTGTTGCTGAATGCTCACCCTAGAAAAAGCCCCCTCATGCAGAGGCATAGCAAGGACTCAGTCTGCCGAACCTTGCCGTGCAAGCGCGATCTTGCGATACAGCGTCTGCCGGCTGATGCCCAAGCGTCGAGCCGCCGCAGAGAGATTGCCGTGGCTATCTTGCAGGGTCTGCTGGATGACCGCGAGTGAAACGGCCTTAAGGTTCTGCGGTGAGGTGCTGGCACTGGCCGTCAAAAGACTTTGAGCATCCGCCGCCAGATCGTCGAGCAGGTCGTCTGGCAGATGATTCCAATCGATAAGCTCTTCATGCGCATCCAACATGGCGCTGGCAGTTCGCAACACGCTGGAATATTGGCGGATGTTGCCAGGCCACGGGTGGCGGCTCAGCTTCGCGAGCAACTCTGGTTTTAGATAGACGGTACGTTTTGGATTATGTGCGGCCAAGATGCGTTCGGTGAGTGCTTGGAAATCGGTACGCTCACGCAAGGCGGGCAGGTTCACCGTCAAGCCATTGATGCGGTAGTACAGGTCACTACGGAAGAGTCCTTTGTCCGCATCCTCACGCAGCTTGCGATGCGTGGCGCAGATCAAACTGAAATCCACTTCGACCGCTTTGCCGCCACCGAGTGGTGTCACTTGCCGCTCTTGTAACACACGCAACAATCGCGTCTGCATGGCGAGTGGCATGTCGCCGATCTCGTCCAAGAACAGTGTGCCGCCGTGTGCCTCACGCAGGCGACCGATGTAACCGTCACGGCGCGCACCCGTGAACGCACCAGGTGCATAGCCGAACAGTTCTGCCTCGATGAGATGTTCCGGCAAGGCCGCGCAGTTGATGGCGACAAAAGGTTGGTCACGACGCGCCCCGCTCTCATGCACGGCACGTGCGAACAATTCTTTGCCCACGCCAGACTCGCCATGCAGCAAGAGTGGGATGGGTTTGCCAGCGATGCGACGTGCTTTGTCGGTAGCGCTATGCCACAGCGGATCGCCGAGATCGAGTTTGCTCAAGGCATCAGTCGGAGGCCTTTGCGCCACGTATGGTGACGAGGTGAGCGTGCCCTCGACGGCGTGCACTTGCATGAACATGGGTGTGCCGTCATGCAAATGGATCTGTCTTGGAGTAGAGAAACGATACGAATGGCGAGATAGCATCTCATCTAAATGTACATCCAGCACATCTCCCACTTTGACGCTACCAATGTCGTTTGGCGAAAGATGCAACATCTCCAATCCGGTTCGGTTCGCCCCCACGATCCACCCATCTGGAGCGAGCGCAATGATGCCTTCGGCCACCGAGCCTATGCCTTCTGGATGTGCGTGCAGATGCAGTCGGATATGGCGCTGGCAACTTGCGAGCACCAAGCGGTTCTCGATCATGCGCGCAGCCATGCCGACCAATCCCAATGTGTGTGGTTGACGGCTACGGTGATCGCCAGAGATGTCGATGACACCTAGCAACTTACCGGCCGCCGACATGATGGGCGCTGCCGCGCAAGTCAGGAAACCGTTGCGCTCTAGAAAATGTTCCGCACCGTGAACCTCGACCGAACTCGCTTCCGCCAGAGCGGTACCAATGGCGTTCGTCCCACGATACTGTTCTTGCCAGCACGAGCCTGAAGACAGGGCGACACGTTCCGCTTTGTTGAGGAAATCCACATCACCCATGGTGTGCATGAGTGTGGCTTGCTTATCGGCAAGGATCACCATGCTTTGGCTGTACCTCACTTGTTGATACAGGTATTCCATGACAGGACGTGAATGCGCCAACAAGTCTTGGTTGGTCGCTAACGCATAACGCAGATCATTACCTGTGATCGGATCGACTTCCATCAGCCTACCGGTGGGCAACACGCCCGCCTCCAAACTACGTCGCCAAGAACGTGCGATACGTTCATCTAGTGCGCCGTTGGGACACTCCCCGTATTGCAACAGGTGCGAGCGCGCTTGGCGCAAAGCTAATGCCGATTGAGTCATAGGATCCTGATCTCCCCAAGGTGATGCGATGGAACTTTGACGGAGTATAGAAGAATGAAAAGTTGGCGCAATAGCTAAGTATTGAAAACGTGTCCGACTGTCACATTTTGTGACACCCGTCTCAAATGGGAGCGTCACACCGCCCGGCTCAATGAAAGCCTCAAAAATATATTTCTCATGAAATCAATCCCCTTGACCTAAAGGCTGGGCTGGCCTGCTCCTTGCGTAACAGTGGATGCAGCACAGAAGTGGGAGTGATCTGCTTGATCGTCAATCAATATACAGAGGAGAAAACATAATGATTTATGCAGCCCCCGGCGCCGCTGGTGCCAAGATTTCCTACAAATCCAAATACGACAACTTCATCGGCGGAAAATGGATCGCCCCAGTGAAAGGCGAATATTTTGATGTAATCACACCAGTTAGTGGCAAGGTCTACACCAAGGCAGCACGCTCTGGCGCAGAAGATATCGAACTGGCACTCGATGCAGCTCATGCCGCTGCCGACGCGTGGGGCAAGGCCTCAATCACCGAGCGTTCTAATGTATTGCTGAAGATCGCTGACCGTATCGAAGCCAATCTGGAGGTGCTGGCTTATGCCGAGACCGTGGACAACGGCAAAGCCATCCGCGAGACATTGAATGCTGATATTCCTTTGGCGGTCGATCACTTCCGCTACTTCGCCGGATGCCTGCGCGCACAAGAAGGCCACCTGTCCGAGCTCAACGAGAACACGGTTGCGTATCACTTCCACGAACCCTTGGGTGTGGTCGGTCAGATCATCCCGTGGAACTTCCCTATCTTGATGGCAGCATGGAAACTAGCACCCGCCCTCGGTGCAGGTAACTGCGTGGTGCTGAAGCCTGCTGAATCCACTCCGATCAGCATCTTGATCTTGATGGAACTGATCGCAGATCTGTTGCCAGCGGGTGTGCTGAACATCGTCAACGGCTTCGGACGTGAAGCAGGTATGCCTCTCGCTACCAGCAAGCGCATCGCCAAGATCGCGTTCACTGGTTCGACCACCACTGGTCGCGTGATCGCTCAGGCGGCTGCGAACAACTTGATTCCCGCCACACTGGAGCTGGGAGGCAAATCACCGAACATCTTCTTTGCTGACGTGATGGATAAAGACGATGGCTTCCTCGACAAAGCGATCGAAGGCTTGGTGTTGTTCGCGTTCAATCAAGGCGAAGTTTGCACCTGCCCTTCACGCGCACTGATCCATGAATCCATCTACGACAAGTTCATGGAGCGTGTACTGAAACGTGTCGCCGCCATCAAGCAAGGCAACCCGCTAGACACCGACACTATGATGGGTGCGCAAGCCTCCAAGGAACAACTCACCAAGATCTTGAGCTACCTCGATCTCGGCAAACAAGAAGGCGCGCAAGTATTGGCAGGCGGTGGACAAGCCAACCTGACGGGCGATCTGGCCGGTGGCTATTACGTGCAACCTACACTGTTCAAAGGCCACAACAAGATGCGCATCTTCCAAGAAGAGATCTTCGGGCCCGTATTGGCTGTGACGACCTTCAAGGACGAAGCCGAAGCGCTGGCACTGGCCAACGACACGTTGTACGGCTTGGGCGCAGGCGTGTGGAGCCGCAACGGCAACGTAGCGTACCGCATGGGTCGTGCGATCAAGGCAGGTCGAGTGTGGACCAACTGCTACCACGACTATGCAGCCGGTGCAGCATTCGGTGGCTACAAGGAATCAGGTATCGGTCGCGAGACGCACAAGATGATGCTCGACCACTACCAGCAAACGAAGAATCTGTTGGTGAGTTATAGCGAGCAGAAACTGGGGTTCTTCTGATTCTGTGAATTGAGTTGATTTACCTATGGGGCGGGCGACCGCCCCGTTTTACTGGAGGTAACAACATGGTCGAGAAAGTGATCGCAACCGATGCCGCACTGGAACTGATCGAACTCCTCAAACGGAAACACGGTGAACTGATGTTCCACCAATCCGGCGGGTGTTGCGACAACAGCGCCGCCAATTGTTATTTACCGGGCGAACTCACTATCGGCGCTGGCGATGAATATCTCGGCGACATCGGTGGCTGCCCCTTCTATATGAGCAAATCACAATACGAATATTGGCAGCACACGCAACTCATCATCGATGTGATCGAAGGTCGTGGCGGCACGTTCTCGCTCGAAGGACCTGAAGGCAAAGCTTTCCATACACGCTCTCGTTTGTTCACAGATGAAGAGTGGGCTGAGATATTGACCACTCAAAAACCTCGTTGATATCTGGGTGGTTTTAAACGCGCACCAACAGCACAGTTTTCTCTAGATCGAGCACCGGCTCTTGCGGCAGATAGCCGATCTTGGCGCCGGGGAAGAACGAAAGGGAGATGTCTTTGATGATCTGACGCTTGGGGGGGGGACGATCTTGCTCACGCGGAACATGGACATTACATATTGGCCTTGTACCATTTTTATTGCGCTTTCATAGAGGTGTGACAGGAAGGGCGTAGCCTACCGCAAAGCGAGTGTTGCTTCACCACTTCAAAATCAGCTTGCCTACCCATAACCCAAGGATGCCGAAGACGATCATCGGCAGGTAGTGCCATTGCAGCACGTGCAGGATGGAGTCGTTGTTCTCTTGCAGGCGCAGCCATAACGCGCCGACGCTGAAGGCATGCAACAGGGCGATGCAACCCGCCCATTGGTAATGCGTGCTGGCGAGTTTGCGCATGGCATACAGCAGCCAAGCACCGGGCAACAGAGCGACCATCAAGATCGCCAAGGTACATTCGATGCCGTGAACCGGTAATGGCGCGGGGGGCATATCGGCACGCCACGCCATGAACAAGACGCAGGTGAACACACCGAATACCGCCATCGGCATCCACACCGCGCGACGCATCTGGTACATGTCGGGGAACGACAGCAAGGCCGCGCTCACCGAGGTGGTGATGAACATAGCGGCCAACAGCGCCACTTCGATGGCGAACCAAGGATGTTCGAAGGCAGCGGTCAATTCGTTGCGCACACCGGAGACGAGCAGCAACACCAGCAGGTAGGCAGCCGATAGCGCCATCCATTTCCAGCTGAGTGTGATCGGGTGCGGCGCGGGTTTGACCGCCCCACCCTCCTGCGCCAGTTGGCCGATTAAATTTTCAATGTCTTTCATAATTACCTCTTACGTTCCACCTCTCGTCATTCCCGCGCAGGCGGGAATCCAGCGGTGTTATTAAATATGCCGTCTTGTTCGGCCTTGCTGCGCAAGGAATCACTTATATAACTGGATTCCCGCCTGCGCGGGAATGACGGCTTGAGTTATATCTTTCACGTTTCCTCCAGCCTCTTCCTTAATACTTTGTAGGCGCGATGCGCCGCTACCTTGACCGCCGATTCATTCATGCCCAGCTTCGCCGCCACTTCTTTGGCTGTGTAGCCTTCCTGATGGATGAGTTGCAGGATGGCGGCCTGCTTTTCGGGAAGTTTCGCTATCTCTCCACTGATAGATTCGTAGGAAATGCCCGTTTCGGTTACATCCTCATGCAATTCATTTTCCAGATCGGCGATGTCCACCGCATGTTTGATGTCGTCGGCATAGTGGGAACGCAGGTAGTCCTGCAAACGAAACTTGGCGATGGCATACACCCACGGCGTAAAAGGACGCTGCCCATCATAGGTGTGGCGCGCCTTGTGGATGGAAACGAGGATCTCTTGCAGCACGTCATCCACATCATTGGTGAACAACAGGCGCTTGGACAGGAAGGGACGCAGCAACTGCGCCGTGGCGTGTAACACCTTGGCATAGGCGGCCTGATCGCCCGCCAGCGCCTGCTGCATCAACGCTTCAAGATCGTCACTTCGCACTGTCACTCTGCTCCACTTGGTTTGTCACGCGATCCGTATCGCACGAACCTCACTGGGAGCACATCATAACTTCCCACCTGCCCGACTCAGCCCCTCTGCCTGAATAAATATATTTTCACTCCCGTGTAACCTTTTTTAATCGCGCATCGAATCAATGGTTGCAAGGGCGATCTGCGTCCGAGCGTTCAATCAATCACTCAAGGAGAATCACCATGAAGAATCAACAAGTGTTGTCACTCGCGATCGGTAGTCTGTTGACGTTGGGCTTGGTCGGTAATGCGACCGCAGCCGATGCAAAGATGGAAAAGTGTTACGGCGTTGCCAAGGCCGGCATGAACGACTGTGGCAGCAAGAAGGCCGGACATGCGTGCGCAGGTCATGCCACGATGAACAACGACAAGAACGACTTCGTTGCGCTGCCCAAAGGTACGTGCGACAAGATCGCCGGTGGCAGCACCACTGAAGGTGCCGACATGCCCAAGAAAGGTTCGTGATGTATCCGCCCGCAACGTCGGCTTTGCCCTGTGTCGCTGGCATCGGCTTGCGGGCGCCTCATTACCGGGAAGTGTTGGATACGCTTCCCCGATTGGGATGGGTAGAAGCACATAGCGAGAATTTCTTTGGCGGCGGCGCGCCTCTGCATACCCTGTTAGCGGTGCGCGAACATTACCCCGTGAGTCTGCATGGCGTAGGCATGGGCCTCGCCTCGCCCGCGCCGCTCAATGAATACCACTTGCAAGCACTCAAACGATTGTGCGATGTGGTGCAACCCGCACGTGTCTCTGAGCATCTGTGTTGGAACACGGTGAATGGCGATGTCATCAACGACCTGCTGCCTTTCCCCCATACCCATGCTGCCTTGGCGCATGTCGCCAGCCGCATCGATCACGTGCAATCGGTGTTGGGTCGGCAGTTGCTGATGGAGAACCTATCCAGTTATTTGAGCTTCACTTCCAGCGAGATGAGCGAAGGCGAGTTCCTCGCCGAGTTGGTGCGGCGTACCGGCTGCGGCATCTTGTTCGATGTGGAGAACCTGTATGTGAACGTGCGCAATCTCGGCGTGGATGAGGATGAGTTCATCCGCTCCCTCCCTGCCCACGCGGTGGGTGAATACCACTTGGCAGGCTTCAGCGTACGCGATGGCTGTCTGGTGGATACGCATGATCATCCGGTGTGCGACGCAGTGTGGACGCTGTACGAAAAAGTCTTGCGTCATATCGGCCCGCGCCCGACCTTGGTCGAGTGGGATGGCAACATCCCCGCCTTAGCCGTACTGATGGCCGAGGCAGACAAAGCGCAACAGCGCATGGAGGCCTGTGATGAATGTCTTGCATGATGAACTCGCCGAGTTTTCGCACGCCATCATCAAAGGTGCGCCCTCTTCTGTGCAGTTCGAGTCATCGTCACCTTACTCAGTCGCCATCGGCCTTGATGTCTATCGCAACAACTATCGCGGCAATCTGCAAGATGCTTTGGCGGGTGCATACCCCGTCATCGAGCAATTGGTGGGCGCTGATTTTTTTCGCATGCTGGCTCGCGATTTCATCTCACAACAAGGCTCATGCAGCGCCAATCTGTTCGACTATGGGGCAGAGTTAGGCGATTTTCTGGAGAGTTACAGTCCGGCTAATTCGCTTGCCTATCTGCCTGATGTGGCGAGATTGGAATGGGCTTGCCATCGCGCCTATTTCGCCACGGATGCAGAGTCTCTCGATCTGGTAAGTCTGTCTCAAGTCGCCCCATCTGATCACGCGAATTTGTTGCTGCATGTACAACCAGCCTGTCTCATCGTAGCCTCGGCTTTCCCCATCGTCGCTATCTGGCAGGCGCATCAAGCGGGGGGAGGATTCGAGATCGATTGGGCTGGTGGTGGCGAGATCGCACTGGTCAGTCGCAGGGACGATGTAGTGACCGTGCGCGAACTGAACGAGGATGAGGCGTATTGGCTAGAAGCCGTGAGACTCGGCCAAAGCTTAGGTTTGGCGACAGCCGCCACACTGGATCGATTCCCCCTATTCGACCTGCAAGACACATTACTACTGTTTGTCTCGCTGGGAATTTTGACCGACTTCACTTTGGGAGAGCTCACATGAACGCATTGAAACGCGCGATCCAGTATTACTACGCCGCCGCACGTTGGCCGGAGCATCTCGCGCCACTGCTCGATGTCGGCATCCGTTTGTTGTTAGCCGATGCCTTCTTCAAGTCGGGGCTGACCAAGATCAAAAATTGGGACAGCACCTTGTTCTTGTTCAGCGATGTCTATCAAGTACCCTTGCTCAACTACGAAGTGGCCGCCTATCTGGCGACCGCTGCCGAACTGGGTTTGCCTGTGCTGCTAGTGATCGGCCTCTTCACCCGTTTCGCCGCTGCTGGGCTGTTCATCCTCAATGGTGTAGCGGTCATCTCCTATTACAGTGAATTGAGTGAAGCGGGTCTCAACCAACATTTGTATTGGGGAATCCTGCTGGCGGTGGTGCTGGCCATTAGCCGCAGTCGCTGGACGTTAGATTCCCTAATTGAAAAACGCATAAAGGATAGGCAATGAAAGAGAACAGCACGCCCGATCTTCCACGCAGACTGCTTCTACAAGCCATCTCAGCAGGTTTACTTTGGAGCTTGATTCCGGCCTCTTCCAGCGCGCTGGAAGGAGAGGCGACAACAAAATCCGTATTCCGTTTGAAGGGGCGCGCTTGGGTGAATGGCAACCCTGTGGATATGAACACCCTCATCAAACCGAACGACATCGTCAAAACCGGGCACGGTAGCGAACTGGTGTTCGTGGTGGGCCACCATGCGATGTTGCTACGCGGCAGAAGTCATCTGGTGATCGAGCCGCATGAGAGCGAATCGGTAGGCTCATTGTTGATCGGTGGCTTGAGGTTGTTCGCAGGCAAGTTGCTCTCCGTATCGCGCAACAAAGGCATGCGCATCAACACCCCCTCCGCCACCATCGGCATCCGCGGAACAGGTGTATATCTGGAGGCCGGACCTGAGCGCACCTATTTCTGCACCTGCTATGGCGAGGTGGATGTGCAGGCAGTGAACGACCCCGACAGCAAAGAGACCGTGGTCTCTGCCCATCACGACAAGCCGCTCTATATCTACGGCAAAGGCCAACCCGGGCAGTTCATCCACCCGATACCCCGCTTGCCCGTGCCTAACCATTCGGATGAGGAACTCATCATGGCCGAGGCTTTGGTGGGACGTGTGCCGCCATTCACCGAAAAATCCTAATCGTCCCTTCCCCCATGCAGGGGCTGCGCCAAGACCGACCGTAGGTCGAGCGTCTGGCGGCGTACTCCTTGCGGGTGGAAGGCTAGGATGGGGGGTGACTTGGTGACGGCTCAAGGTTTCTACCCCCACCCTACCCCTCCCCCTGCTAGGGGGAGGGAATGTTTCCGCGATGCATCACCAATTTAGCGACCGCCAGATGGCTTGGAACCCCCTATTTGTCGACATAATTAAAATTAATTGCCACATTTTAGATTTATGGTGCTAGGATTCGCCAAGATTGTCGACAATCGGAGTGGGCAGATGCTGATCCAAGTTCCAGAACAAGGCACCCTTGCAGACGTTGCAGCGCATCGTCTGGCGCATAGCATCGTCACGGGCGAGCTGGCGCAGGGCCAGAAGCTGAACGAGGCGGAGCTGGCAGAGCGCTTCGGTATGGGGCGCGGTCCGCTGCGCGAAGCCCTGCGCCATCTCGAAGGTATGCGCCTCGTCAAACGTATCCCCAATGCCGGTGCGCGCGTGGTGGTACTGGATCGCCAGACCCTCTCCGACATCTACGGTGTACGCGAAGCACTCGAAGGCATGGCCTGCCGTCTCGCTGCCACGCAGATGAGCGACGAGGACATCGCGCAGTTGAGCGCCCTGCTCGACCGCCACGAAGAACAGATCAAGAAGGTCGGCGGCAAAGTCTATTCACAAAGCGAGGGCGACCTCGATTTCCATTTCCAGATCGCACGCGGCAGCCGCAACCAGATGTTGATGGACATGCTCGGCAGCGAGCAATACCAACTGCTGCGTATGTGCCGCTATCGCACCAGCCGCAAAGCCAACCGCACCAAACCCGCATTGGAACAACACCGCCAAATCGTCGCCGCCCTGCAACAACGCGACGGCGAATTGGCCGAGCTACTCATGCGTCGCCACATCCAGGGCGCATGGAAGAGCATCAGCGAAATGATCGATAAAGAGGAGGAAGCAGCTTGAGCCAGAACCCTCCACAAAACACATCCCCTCCCCCCTGCATGGGGGAAGGAACCGATTGGCAACCACGATTTCAGCTTGCATGGAATAAAGGAAATTCAGAATGAAACAAACAAACACAGCAAATACCCCAGGCAACAAACTACGCCAAGCCGTTCAAGACAATTCACCACTGCAAGTGGTCGGTGCCGTCACCGCCTACTGCGCCATCCTTGCGCAGAAGAGCGGACACAAGGCGCTGTACCTTTCGGGTGGCGGCGTGGCGGCTTCTTCATTGGGCATCCCCGACCTCGGCATCACCACTTTGCATGACGTGTGCGAAGACACGCGCCGCATCACCGCCGCCAGTGATCTGCCCCTGCTGGTGGATGTGGACACAGGCTGGGGTGGCGCATTCAACATCGCGCGTGCGACGCGTGAAGTGGCACAGGCGGGTGCGGCGGGTTTCCACATCGAAGACCAAGTGATGCAGAAGCGTTGCGGTCACCGTCCTAACAAAGCCATCGTGAGCCAGAGCGAGATGGTGGATCGTGTAAAGGCAGCGGTGGATGCGCGCGTGGACAGCAGCTTCGTCATCATGGCGCGTACCGATGCGCTGGCGGTGGAAGGTATGCAGTCTGCCATCGACCGTGCGCAAGCCTGCGTGGAAGCGGGTGCGGACATGATCTTCCCCGAGGCGATGACCAAGCTGGAGCAATACAAAGAATTCACCAAGGCGGTGAACGTACCGGTGCTGGCGAACATCACCGAGTTCGGCGCGACGCCGCTGTTCACCACGCAGGAGTTGTCCGGTGTGGGGGTGAAGTTGGTGCTGTACCCCCTCTCCGCCTACCGCGCCATGAGCAAGGCGGCGCTTAACGTGTACCAACACATCCTCGCCGACGGCACGCAGCAGAACGTGGTGCCCACGATGCAGACGCGCATGGAGCTTTACGACTATCTCGGCTATCACGAGTTCGAGCAACAGCTCGATCGCTTGTTCGCTGAAAAAGGTGCTGAGTAGCGGATGCTCCCTTCTCCCGCAGGCGGGAGAAGGGCTGGGGATGAGGGATCGTGAGTACCCGATTGATTTATATCAACCTACCATCCCTCACCCCAACCCCTCTCCCGCTTGCGGGCGAGGGGCTTAAACAGAATGCAGTAGGAACGATTTAGACAACGCACTTTAGGGAGAGAACCATGGCAGAAGAAACGACATTACCGAAGCCCAAGAAATCTGTCGCACTATCCGGCACCGTCGCGGGCAATACAGCGGTGTGTACGGTGGGACGCACGGGCAACGACCTGCACTATCGCGGCTATGACATCCTCGATTTCGCCGAGAAGGCGGAGTTCGAAGAGATCGCCCACCTGTTGATCCACGGCACACTGCCGACTGCTGCTCAACTCAAAGCCTACAAGGCCAAGCTGAAGACGCTGCGCGACCTACCCGCAGCGGTGAAGCAGGCACTGGAAGCGTTGCCTGCCAATGCACACCCGATGGATGTGATGCGTACGGGGTGCTCGGTACTCGGCACGGTGGAACAGGAATCAGAGAAGCACGAGCCGGAAAAAACCAAAGAGATCATCGACCGCATGATGGCGAGTTTCGGTTCGATGCTGGTGTACTGGCATCACTTCACCACATCAGACAAACGCATCAACGTGGTCACCGACGACGATTCCATCGGCGGACATTTCTTGCATCTGCTGCATGGCAAGCCCGCGAAAGCATCTTGGGTGCGTGCGATGCACACCTCGCTCATCCTCTACGCCGAGCATGAGTTCAACGCATCCACCTTCACCGCACGTGTCATCGCGGGCACCAACTCCGACATCTACTCCTGCATCACCGGTGCCATCGGTGCGTTGCGCGGTCCCAAGCATGGCGGCGCGAACGAAGAAGCCTTCCGCATCCAGAGCCGTTACAAGAGTGCTGACGAAGCGGAAGCCGACATCCGTGCACGCGTGGAGCGCAAAGAGATCGTCATCGGTTTCGGTCATCCGGTGTACACCATCTCTGACCCTCGTAACGAAGTCATCAAACGTGTGGCGCAAGGGCTGTCCAAAGAGAACGGCAACACGCTGATGTTCGACATCGCCGCGCGTCTGGAAACGACGATGTGGGAGTTGAAGAAGATGTTCCCGAATCTGGATTGGTTCTCTGCCGTGTCGTACAACCAGATGGGCGTACCGACCGAAATGTTCACGCCGCTGTTCGTCATCTCGCGCGTCACCGGCTGGGGCGCACACGTGATGGAGCAACGCGCCGACGGCAAGATCATCCGCCCAAGTGCGAATTACATCGGGCCGGATAATCTGGCTTGGGTGCCAATTGAAAAGCGTTAACACCTAAACCGGACGAACCGCCCCCCGTTCGTCCCGAGTAGGCGCAGCCGTATCGAGGGAAGGTGGCAATCTTGATGGATTGCCAAATCAACAAACCAGCGGGCTTCGCCCATCCTTCGATACACCGCGCTATGCGCGGCACTCAGGACGAACGGACTGGTGTGGACTGTGTTCTCTGTGGCAAATAGTTTTAGAAAGAAATTATGAATATCCAATACCGCAAGCCCTTAGCCGGAACCAAGCTGGACTACTTCGACACCCAAGCAGCCGTCGAAGCCATCCAGCAAGGCGCTTATGCCAAGCTGCCCTACACTTCCAAAGTGCTGGCCGAACAACTGGTGCGCCGCTGCGAACCAGATGAACTGACCGATGCGCTGAAACAGTTGATCGAACGCAAACGTGATCTGGATTTTCCGTGGTATCCCGCGCGCGTGGTGTGCCACGACATCTTGGGGCAGACCGCACTAGTTGACCTCGCTGGTCTGCGCGATGCCATCGCCGATCAAGGCGGCGACCCTGCACTGGTCAACCCCGTGGTGCCGACGCAACTCATCGTCGATCACTCTCTCGCTGTAGAAGCCGCCGGGTTCGACAAGGATGCCTTCCGCAAGAACCGCGAGATCGAAGACCGCCGCAACGAAGACCGCTTCCACTTCATCGAGTGGACCAAGACCGCGTTCAAGAACGTCGACGTGATCCCAGCGGGCAACGGCATCATGCACCAGATCAATCTGGAAAAGATGTCGCCGGTGATCCAAGCGCGTGACGGCATCGCCTTCCCCGACACTTGCGTGGGGACCGATTCGCACACCCCGCACGTCGATGCACTCGGAGTGATCGCTATCGGCGTCGGCGGTCTGGAAGCCGAAACCGTGATGCTGGGCCTCCCTTCCATGATGCGCCTGCCGGACATCGTCGGCGTGAAGCTGCTCGGCAAGCGCCAGCCCGGCATCACCGCCACCGACATCGTGCTGGCGCTGACCGAGTACCTGCGCAAGGAAAAGGTGGTCGGCGCCTGGGTCGAATTCTTCGGCGCCGGTGCGGACAGCCTCTCCATCGGCGACCGCGCGACCATCTCCAACATGTGCCCTGAGTATGGTGGCACGGCGGCGATGTTCTACATCGACAAGCAAACTATCGACTACTTGAAACTGACGGGCCGCGAGCCAGAACAGGTCGCTCTCGTGGAAAACTACGCGAAGACCACCGGCCTGTGGGCAGACCAAATGGTTGCTGCCGATTACGAGCGCGTGCTGGAGTTCGATCTGTCCAG